>ERZ1034363.666-NODE-666-length-22504-cov-11.877915_pt1 | contig 22504 bp, 22 predicted proteins | sample MGYA00520616_ERZ1034363 | MGnify/ENA primary metagenome ERZ1034363 (study PRJEB33736, sample SAMEA104284506) | Azolla filiculoides | biome: Urban; feature: Water surface; material: Ditch water | place: Netherlands | collected 2015-10-28 | depth 0-0.1 m ... | reverse complement strand
TGGCAATGTGGCATTGCTTTTTTGGTTAATATCGAAAAGTAAAGTCCGCCTGGACCACCACCTATAACTGTTATTTTCATATTTTTTTGCACGCGGATGAAATGGATTTGCTTTGGCAAAACGTAGATTTCCGCAGATTTTTAATTTATTGTCTTTTAATAGCGAATATTTCTCCTAACTTACTATAATTAGAACCTGCTAAACGGGCGACAGGTTTATATGTTTCCAAATTGATTCTGTGATTATCCATAAGAATTGAATCATCAATATGCATGGTGATAATTCTTCCAATAATAATACAAGCACCACCATTTTGATGCTTTTCGATGAAATAATGATGTACCATTTCACATTCAAAATGCACTAAACTTTCTTTGACACGTTTTGGTTTGATGTAAATAGCGTCAATTGGTGTAACACCTGCTAATTCAAATTCGTCAACATCTGAAGCGACAGATTGAGAAGTAGTATTCATTTGCTCTACAACTTCTTCTGTAACTAAATTTACAACGAATTGTTTGTTTTCTAGTATATTATTTAAAGTGTCTTTATTTTTGTTTCCTGTTCGAACGGTTGAAAACATTACATGCGGAGGATCTTCACTAACGACATTAAAAAAAGAAAATGGAGCTAAATTATTGATTCCGTTAGTATCAATTGTGGAAATCCAACCAATAGGTCTTGGTATTACAGTTCCTGTTAAAAGCTTATATAAAGCGGAAGATTCGGTATCTTTAATATCGAATTGCATATTAATTTGTGTTGTTTCTACAAATTAAGCAATTTATTTGAAATTATTAAAAAAAAGTAATGAAAAAATATATACTATTCAATTATAGTTGCAAATTAATACACATTTTGTTTTTACTTCAACAAAAAATAATCTGCAAGTACTAATGCAGCCATAGCTTCAACTATAGGAACGGCTCTAGGCACCACACAAGGATCATGGCGTCCTTTTCCTTGTTGCTCGATGATTTCACCTTTTGTTGTTAAAACATCTTGTTTTTGTAATAGGGTTGCAACTGGTTTAAAAGCTACTCTAAAATATATATCCATGCCGTTAGATATTCCACCTTGAATTCCTCCCGAAAGGTTTGATTTTGTAGTTCCGTCGGCATTGTATAAATCATTGTGTTCGCTTCCTTTCATTTTGGCACCACAAAAACCACTACCAAATTCAAATCCTTTTACAGCATTGATTGAAAGCATTGCTTTTCCTAATTCTGCATGTAATTTATCAAAAACAGGTTCCCCTAATCCTATAGGAACATTTTGAATTACACAAGTAATAGTTCCTCCTACAGAATCACCTTCTTTTTTAATTTCTTTAATATAGGCTTCCATTTTTTCGGCTGTAGCCAAGTCAGGACAACGAACAGCATTGCTTTCTGTTTTAGAAAAATCTAAATCTTGATATGGTTTATCGATAAAAATTTCACCTACTGAAGAGACAAAAGCATTTATTTTTATATTAGGAATAATTTGTTTTGCAATAGCTCCCCCTACTACTCTGCTTGCTGTTTCACGTGCAGAACTTCTACCTCCACCTCTATAATCACGAATACCATATTTTTGTTCATAAACATAATCTGCGTGGCTAGGACGATAAGTTTCTTTTATATGCGAATAGTCATCTGATTTTTGATTGGTATTTGGTATAAGAAACCCAATTGGTGTTCCTGTTGTTTTACCTTCAAAAATTCCTGATAAAAATTGAACTTCATCAGCTTCTTGTCTTTGAGTCACAATACTTGATTGTCCGGGTTTTCTTCGTTGCATTTCGGCATGAATCGCTTGAAAATCTATTTCAATCCCTGGAGGACAACCATCTATAATTCCTCCCAAGGCTTCACCATGTGATTCTCCAAAAGTGGTTAACTTGAATAATTTTCCAAATGTATTTCCTGCCATAACTTTATTCCAAATTGATTAAGTAACTAAAAACAAATGTAAGGATTATTTTAAATTAAACAGAAACCAATTCGTTAACAAAAGAATCTAATTCATAGCTATTTTATAACCTTTAGATAATTGTTGGATGATATAAAAACTGGTATTTTGTATCTCAAATAAGTGTATTTTGAAAAAACGTAAAGTTGAAATTTGTGTAATTTCTGATGTTCATTTAGGAACATATGGTTGTCATGCTTCAGAATTATTAGATTATTTAGACAGTATAAAACCAAAAATCTTAATTTTAAATGGTGATATCATTGATATATGGCAATTTAGAAAATCCTATTTCCCAAAATCGCATTTGAAAGTTGTCAAGAAATTAATCAGTTTTACTTCAAAAGGCACAAAAGTATATTACATAACCGGAAACCATGATGAAATGTTGCGAAAATTTAGCGATACACACATGGGTAATTTTTCACTAATTGATAAACTAGTATTAAATTTAGACGGAAAGAAAGCATGGTTTTTTCATGGCGATGTTTTTGATAGTTCGGTACATAGTGCAAAATGGATTGCTAAACTTGGAGGTTATGGATATGATTATTTGATTTTATTAAATAGGCTTATAAATTGGTGTTTGATAAAACTTGGAAAAGAGCCTTATTCTCTTTCTAAAAAAATTAAAGGAAGTGTAAAAAAAGCAGTAAAATTCATTTCCGATTTTGAAACTACTGCTACAGAAATTGCAATAGAAAATAATTATGATTTTGTATGTTGTGGGCATATTCACGAGCCTAAAATGATTCATCAAACTACAAAAAAAGGTAGTACTTTATATTTGAATAGTGGCGATTGGATTGAGAATTTAACCGCTTTAGAGTACAACAAAAAACGCTGGAAATTATACCATCATAAAAAAATAGAAAAAGTAAATGAGGAAGAATATTTTGAATTAGAAACCAAACTAAGCGGTCAATTACTAGACTCTTTATTATTTTCTAAATAATTTAATTATTTTGTTATATTAGCAACATAATTAAATACTTTTTATGAAAAAATCAGCTTTTCTTGTCACCCTACTAACTTCAATTTTTTTTATTTCATGTTCTAGTGATGATTCTGGTACTGGAAGTAATTTTGAAACACCTTTAACAATCGGAAATTACTGGACCTATGATGTAGAAGGTCAAGCCGGAATCACTAGAGATTCTTTGTATATATCTAATGATACTGTAATCGGTTCAAATACTTATAAAAAATTTAAAACTGAAAACAATATTGCTACTGGATTTTATTCATCAGCCTTGAGAAATAATGGCGTGAGAGAATCAAATGGAAAATTAAAACTTTCAGGCGATTTGTCTTTAGCATCAGGTCAAACATTACCAATTGCAGTAGATTTAACACTTAGCGATTTTGTTATTTTTAATAAAAATGCATCTAATAACCAAGCATTAAATTCGTCTCCAAAAACGGGTACAATCCAACAAACCGTTAGTGGTTATCCGTTAAACATTAATTATTCTTTACAATCCTATGGAGGAGAAACTTTAACCTCATTTACTTCACCTAATGGTGATGTTTATACCGATGTAAAAACTACCAAAATTAAACTCAATGTAGAGATCACAACAACTATATCAGGATTTCCTATAACTGCTTTGGCAGCTCAAGATGTTTTGGTTTCTACACAATATTTAGCCGATGGAATTGGTGTTGTATATACTAATACCGTAACGTCATACAGCTTAAATTCACTTGTGGCTACACAATTAGGTATTCCTGCTACAAGTTCACAAACTCAAGAAGAATTTTTAGACACTTATTTAGTTAATTAGGCGTTAAAAGTACGATTTGGCATAATCCTTGTAGAATTTTTTCTACATTTGTAAAAACACATTTATATGAAAAAAGTAATTTTATCGGCTTTTATGCTACTAGGATTAGCATTCAGCGCACAAGCACAGGACATTTCTAAAAACGCACTAGGGTTACGCTTAGGTGATAATGATGGTTTTGGAGGTGAAGTTTCTTATCAAAGAGGTTTAGGAGACAACAACCGTTTAGAATTAGATTTAGGTTGGAGAAACAGCAATGATGTAGATGCTATTAAATTAGCTGGTTTATATCAATGGGTTTGGAACATTGATGGTGGTTTTAATTGGTATGCCGGTGTAGGTGGTGGAGCAGGTAGCTGGAGTTATGATGTTAATGGAGTTAGTGATAGTGGCGCAGTTTTATTTGCTGCTGGTGATGTAGGTATTGAATATAATTTTGATTTTCCACTTCAACTTTCATTAGACGTTAGACCAGAAATTTATTTTAATTCAGATGATTGGAGAGAAGACAATTTTGGACCAGATATCGCATTAGGTATTCGTTACAAATTTGACTAAGTACAATAAAAAAAGGCTCCTAATTAGGAGCCTTTTTTTATTGTACTATTTTAATATTATTTGATTTCGGTATAATTGTAATACAATAGGGCGAAGTTAATGCCATAGTCACCATTTCTCCTTTATTTGGAATTGTTTCTACTTTTTTTATCAAAAGTGATTCATTTTCCCAAGTAATTTTTTCAACATCAATTGTAAAACCCCCAGATGCTTTTTGACCTTGATAAATCACTATAACATCATTTTCTTTAAAATTAACCACTACTAATTTATTAAACTCCGATTCGTCAATTTTTAAGGTTTCAATCAATTTTATATAATCTTCATTATTTGTAATATGTAAATAACCTGCATTTTCGGTTCCGCCATTAGTACTTTTATAAATAGTAGAAAACGAGGTATTTATAACCACTGGTTTAGGAGTTGCGCAAGAAGTTAAAATTAAAATAAGAATAGGTATTAATTTATTCATTTTTGGATTGGATTGCTTGGTAATAAACTTGTTCATATAATGGCATAATTTGCTGAATATCAAATAATTTTGCCGTTTCTAATGCATTAACTTTAAATTGTTTCAGTTTTGCTTTGTCTTTTAATAAATCAATTGCATCCTGACTCATTTTTGCAACATCACCTACGTTGCTTAAATACCCTGAAAAACCATCTTTATTTACTTCTGGTAAACCTCCAGAATTACTAGAAATAACAGGAACTCCACAAGCCATAGCTTCTAGTGCTGCTAAACCAAAACTTTCAGTTTCTGAAGGTAATAAAAACAAATCGGAATACGATAAAATCTTATCAATTTCATTACTATTTCCAAAAAAAATCACTTTGTTTTGTATGCCTAATTGGTTGCATAAATATTCTGCATTTTCTTTTTCAGGGCCTTCACCTACCATCATTAATTTTGAAGGTATTTCTTTTTGAATTTCATAGAATATTTTTACAATATCTTCTATTCGCTTAACTTTTCTAAAATTAGAAATATGAGTAATAATCATTTCATTTTCGCAAGCCATTAACGAACGGTGACAAGCAATATTTTCAATTGGTTTGGCCTTAGCTAATTCGATAAAGTTTGGAATAACAACAATTTCTTTTTTAATATCAAAAAGGCGGTACGTATCGTCTTTTAAACTTTGTGAAACGCTGGTTACTACATCAGATTTATTGATACTAAAACTCACAGCAGGTTTATAGAACGGATGATTTCCAACTAAAGTGATATCGGTACCATGTAAAGTTGTTACCATTGGAATATGAATACCTTCATCGGCTAGCATTTGTTTTGCCATATAACCTGCATAGGCATGTGGAATAGCATAATGCACGTGTAACACGTCAATTTTATACAATTTAACCATATCCACTAACTTACTAGAAAGTGCTAATTCATAGGGCTGATAATGAAATAATGGATATTCCGGAACGTGAACTTCATGATAATGCACATTAGGATTCAACAAGGCTAAGCGCACTGGCTGACTGTAAGTTATGAAGTGAATTTCGTGACCTCTTTTGGCTAATTCTAAACCTAATTCTGTGGCTACTACTCCACTTCCTCCAAATGTAGGATAACAAACTATAGCAATTTTCATGTATGTAAAATTTGAAATAAAATTACCATTTCTATGATTGGTAATTATAAAACATTTGTTAATTTATTTTTTGAAAGCCGATTCATAGGTTTCAATCCAATCTGCAACTGAGATTTTTTTTACTAATTCACCTATCAATTCAAACGGAATATTTTCAGGTTTTTTAAATCGCACACAGCTTTTTCCCATATCTAATTTTTGTTTAGAATGTTTTGGATATTCTGTCACAAACCAGTCGTGTAATTCTGGGTTAGCATAAATGCACATGTGATAAAAATTGATGCTATTTTTTTGGCTTGCAAATGACATAAAAGGCAAAGGCAATTCAGGAGTACAATGATAACCGGCTGGATAAATTGAATGTGGCACAAAATAACCTATCATCCCATATCCAATTCCTTCTTGAAATCCTTCTGGAAGATTTTCTAAAATTACATTTCTTAATTTTTGCAACGCTTCTCTTCTATCGTCTGGAGCTTCGTTGATGTATTGATCTACAGTAGTTGCTTTTGATATCATGTTTAGATGTTTAGAACGTTAGATGTTTAGAAATTATTCTATAATACTCTCGTATATCACTTTTTGAATATTTTCTCTTATATTTTCTTTAGATAATTTATTTGATGCATTTGAATCGGGAAATGTTCTGTTAGATAAAAAAACGTATACAATTTCCTTTTCTGGGTCAGCCCAAGTCATGGTTCCGGTAAATCCAGTATGTCCAAAACTTGTTAACGATACACAACCACAAGTTGGTCCTTCATTTCCTAATTGTGGCTTATCAAAACCAACTCCTCTTCTATTTCCATCTTTACAAAAATAACAGGTATTAAATTTTTGCAAGGTTGCTTCAGTAATATATCGCATTCCTCCATAATTCCCTTTCTGTAAATACATTTGCATTACTTTGGCAATGTCTAGCGCATTAGAAAATAATCCAGCATGACCCGAAATTCCTCCTTGCATAGCAGCAGCCATATCATGAACATAGCCATGAACAAGTTGGTATCTGAAATAATTATCATTTTCGGTAGGAATTACCACACTTTTATCAAAATGATGCAACGGATTATAGGTAATTGACGTAGCTCCTAATTGATTATAAAAATTATTTTTTGCTAAGTATTCCAAGGTTTTTCCGTTTTGTTTTTCCAAATATTCTTTAAATAATATAAACGAAAAATCACTGTATTTGTACTGCTTTTTTGCCAATAACTCACTTGTTGCGATAGCTTTTATGATGGTATCATTATAATCTCTTCTCAAGTACAAATCTTCGGCTACTTTTAATTGAAACTCCACTGTTGGACGCGTTCTATAGTATTTTTCGCTAGGTTTGTTTAAACTATCTAATGTGGCTTTATAAAACGGAATCCATGGTTGAAAACGCGCTTGATGTGTTAACATATCTAAAACGGTTGCATCTTCTTTGTTTGAACCTTTAAAAACTGGCAACATCGCTTTTAATTTGGTTTCCAAAGTTAAATTTCCTTTGTCAAATTCTTGCATGATATTTGGCAACGTTCCAATAATTTTTGTTAGCGAAGCAATATCATACAAATCGGTATTTTGTACTTTGTCAGCACCTTCTTCATAAGTATGGTTTCCAAATGATTTTTGATAAACTACTTTTCCTTTTCTAGCGACAACAACTTGTAATCCCGGTGTCATTTTTTTATCGATAGCATATTTTGCAATCGAATCTATTTTGGTCAAAATTTTAGAATTCATTCCTACATTTTCAGGAATTTCAAAACCTAATCTTTGAATTGCAAGTGTTTCTATTCCTTCATTTACTTTGAAATGTTCTTCAATGGAAACGGGTAGTTTACCTTTTGAACCAATTGCTCCAAAAATCACTTGTGGTACAACCGTTTGGGCAATTGCATTGTTTTGATACCCAACAATTATGGTTTCTACCGATTCAAAATTTTTTATAGTTAACAAAGAATAAGGTTTAGTAAAAAATGTCAAAATCACATCATTCTGCTTTGCGATTTGATTAATCCAAAGCAATTCTCTGAACGTTAAATTATGGTTTCTCCATGCTCCATCAGATTTGTGATAACCAATAATTACCTTCGTATAATCTTGCAATTCTACCAAAACAGAATCTAAGTTTTTAGAGGTAATTTCAGTCACATTCGCATAACTTTTTAACTTAGTAACAAAAACTTCCGAACTATCATTTCCTAATTTAACATAAGCGATTTTTTCTTTATCCAATTGTGCTACTGGAATTGATTTTGTTTCGTTTTTAATTACTGTTACTGCATTTTCATACAACTGATAATTCAAAGCATCATATTCAACCGCATTCAAATCATTGTACAAATTCTCCAAGACAATTGGTTGATAATTTTGTAAATTAGCTTTGTATTTATAAGCTAAAATCTTTTTAACCGAATACGCTAAACGTTCTTCCGTTAATCTACCATCTTCTTTTGCTTCGTTAAACTTTTTGATGGCAACTGGCACATTTTCGGCGAAAAGCAATATGTCATTTCCTGCTAAAAAGGCTTCTAAATCAATATCGCCGGGTTTTTTAAAATTACTTGCGCCTTTCATATTCAAGGCATCAGTAAAAATTAAACCATTGAATTGTAGCTCATTTTTTAAAATATTAGTTACTACATTATAGGAAATTGATGTTGGATAGTTTTCTCTTGGTTCAATACTTGGCACGTTTAAATGTGCTACCATCACACTCGTTAATCCATTCTTAATTAATTCTTTATACGGATAAAGTTCAACATCGTCCAATCGATTTTTATCAAATTGCACAGTAGGTAATGTATGATGCGAATCGGTAGAAGTATCGCCGTGACCAGGAAAATGCTTTGCAGTTGCATATACGCCTTCGTCCTGCAAACCTTTCATTAAAGCTAAAGCGCGAAGAGTTACATTTTCTTTTGTTTCACCAAATGAGCGATTGCCGATAATAGGATTTTTTGGATTGGTATTAATATCTACTACTGGCGCAAAATTGAAATGAATTCCCATTCGCTTCGATTGTTTAGCCATTTGGTTTCCTGTTTTTTCGATCAATTTCATATCTTGAACAGCTCCAAGTGTCATATTCCATGGATAACGGTAAGTAGAATCTAATCGCATGCTCAAACCCCATTCAGCATCGATTCCTATAAATAAAGGCACTTTTGATTTTGCTTGATAACGATTTGTCAATTTTGCTTGACGCACTGGTCCGCCTTGAAAAAAGATTAAACCGCCAATTTTATTTTCTTCTATTAACCTATCAATTGATTTATTATGTGCTTCATCTTTGTTAGAATAAGCTGCTACCATAAACAATTGTCCTACTTTTTCATCAAAAGAAAGTTGGTTATAAACGCTATCTACCCAAACTTCTTGAGAAAGATTGGATTTTTTTTGTCCAAAAGAAACAATTGAAAAAAGTATAAAAACAAGTATATATCGCATGAAATCAGGGTTTTGTGTAATAAAAAAATCATCATTAAAATTGGTTTAATGATGATTTTCAAATATAGTTTAAATATTCGTTTTAGAAAAATCTATTATGCCAACTTTCGCTAGCTGGAACTTCCCAAAAATCTTGCCATTCTCCAACAGTGTTTACTAAGTTATTAAAAACAATCGTATTGGCAGAAACGGCTTTTTCTTTTGCTAATTTTTTAAATTCAATTAGTGGTTTAAAAGCTACATGCTCGCCCATTTTAAAGGTTACATTCATTTTATCTAATAAATCAACCCCATACTTTTGTTCTAGATTTTGAATAAACTGTACCGAAGCATCGATTGAACAACCCGTTGCAGGCTGCACCTCTTGATTAACCGCAATAATAATAAAACGATTGTATTTTGTAACAAAAGAAGCCTCAAGATGTTGTCCGTGTGAAGTCCAATTCTCTAAAAAAGCAGTCAAATCTTTTTCAATATCTTGAATTTCTTCATCAGAAAACTTTCTATTGGATTGGTATATCCAAATTTTAGATTCTTCGGGTAAAGTATCAAATGGTACGTACATTGTTATTTTTTTATAATATCTGTAACTACTTTATAAGTAACAAATTTTGATAATTTAGCATCAAATAATTCTAATTCATAGTAATATACTTCTAAACTATCATTTGTTTTTAAAACTTTATCAGTCAATAAGAAAGCGTTTTCAAAGCTACTTAATAAAATAAATTGATTCATTTTTCCTGAAGTTTCTTTAACAGAAAAAGTCATGAATTGTTCTGATTTAATTTCAGTTAATTTTCCTGAAATCATTGCGTCTGGTTCGTCTTCCATTACAGCTTCTTCATCGCCAGAATCATCTCCTAACATAGCCATGAAAACATCTGGACATTTTGCTCCCATTTTCAAACCAATATCATATCCTAACTCTTCCATTTTTTTATCGTTGGTGATTATGTTTTTACCATAATATTTTTCAACGTCTTTTTCATATTTGTTGATTGCTTCTAGAATACACAATCCTAAAGTCATTTCCATATTGTCTTTAGTCACTTCTTGTTTACTTGCACATTCACAACCTACATCAGACATTTTGTCGATTAATTGTTCTTTTGTTAATTTTTGTGCAAAAATTGAACTAGAAGTAAGTAATAATAGTAATAGTAATTTTTTCATACGTTTAAGTTTTAGTTTTTTGTCTTGAGTTATATTAAATGTGTATTGCCAAGAGCAAAAACAATACCACTTATTTTTTTAGTTTTTTACAATATCAGTAGCGACTTTCTGCGTGATAAATTTGTTTAATTTGGGATCATACAATTCTGCTTCGTAATAAGAAACTTTAATCAAATCGTTTGCTTTTAATACTTTATCTGTTATTAAGAAAACATTATCAAAACTTTGTAATATCACAAAATGATTTATTTTTCCTGAACTTTCTTTTACAATGACATATAAATAGCCATCAATTTTAGTCTCTGTAAAAGTTCCCGAAATATTCAAATCTTCTTCGTCTTCTGCACTTACATCAATACCATTATCTTCGGCAATCTCGTTCATTAATTCTTCATCATTTAGCAATTTTTCCATGATTTCTGGACAAATGTCCATCATTTCTCCTCCGATATCTTCTCCAACATTTTCAATTAATTCAGAATCAATTGATTTTTTATTATACACTTTAAAAACTTCTGCTTTATTTGCATTAATAGCTTCTAACATGCATAAACCTAAAGTTACTTTTAGTTTACTTGGTTCTATTTTGGCTTTATTTGTACAAGTACAAGTACTTTCGGTAAGTTTTTTTATTAACTCTTGTTTCTTAGTCGATTGACTAAAAACAATATTGGTAATTAAAAAAAATAAAACAATTAATTTTCTCATCTGTTGATTATAAGTCTTGTGCATTTGCAATTAATTCGGCAACGTCAAGCACTTTAACAGAAGCTTCTTTTTCTTTGTGTTTGATACCATCTGTTAGCATTGTATTACAGAATGGGCAACCCGCAGCAATAATTTCAGGCTGTGTTTCTAAAGCATCTTCAGTTCTTTCAATATTGATGTCTTTATTTCCTTTTTCTGGTTCTTTAAACATTTGTGCTCCACCAGCACCACAACACAATCCATTAGCACGAGAACGTTTCATTTCAACTAATTCAGCGTCTAATTTTTGTATTAATTCTCTAGGAGCTTCATACACATTATTGGCTCTTCCTAAATAACAAGGGTCGTGAAAAGTAATGCGTTTTCCTTTAAATTGCCCACCTTCAATTGTTAATTTACCTTCATTTAATAAGGATTTGATAAATTCAGTATGATGCAAAACTTCATACTTTCCTCCTAATTCAGGATATTCATTTTTTAAAGTATTGAAACAATGTGGACATGCAGTAACAATGCGTTTTACTTCATAAGCATTCATTACTTCAATATTAGTCATAGCTTGCATTTGAAACAAAAATTCGTTTCCTGCTCTTTTTGCTGGATCGCCAGTACAACTTTCTTCTGTGCCTAAAACCGCAAAAGAGACATTAGCTCTGTTCAATATTTTAACAAAAGCCTTTGTGATTTTTTTTGCTCTATCATCAAAACTTCCTGCGCATCCTACCCAAAACAAAACATCTGGTTGTTTCCCTTGTGCCATCATTTCGGCCATTGTAGGAACTATTAAATTTTCTGACATAATTATAGTTTATGAGTTTAAAAGTTTGTGAGATTAAAAGTTTTATCAACCTTATCCTTCAAATACTTATTTTTATTCGTGATGTTCGTCGTCAAATACTTGTATAGTAACTTCTTTATCTACTAAATCGGTAAATTTTCCTCTGTATCGAGTTGCTTTAACCAAGTGATTATCAATCCAGTGATAGTTCCCTCCTCTTGGTTTACCCATTAACATTCCGTGGTATTTGAATCCATGTAATTTTAACCAAGTTTCTGTAACTTCTCTATGCGCTTCTGTTCTTGACGTAAAAAAGAAAATAATATGTCCTTCATCATACCATTTATTCAAGGTAATTAAAGCATCTGGATAAACCGCTGCTGTTACCATTCGCTCTGGTTCTTCATTTGGAATATCGTCGCAGATAGTTCCGTCTATATCAATCAAATAGTTTTTAATTCCTTCTGGTAATATTGGACTCAATTGCTCACCATTTACAGATATAGCCTGTAATTTCCCTTCAATTTCTTCTTTTTTCATGTTATTATTAATTGTTGTGTGTTATTCTTCGTTTGCCCAATTCAATCTATCCATTTGGTTATATTGCCATGGTGCTCCATTGTTTTCAATATTTGTCATCACATTATTCAATTCAGTAGGAGCTGCACTTTGTTCCATTACTAAATAACGACGCATATCAATTATAATTGAAAGTGGGCTAATATTAATTGGACACTCTTCAACACAAGCATTACAAGAGGTACAAGCCCATAGTTCTTCTGTTGTGATATAATCATTTAATAAAGATTTTCCATCATCTACAAAGACACCTTTATTTAAATCGATATTTTTACCAACTTCTTCAAGCCTATCTCTTGTGTCCATCATTATCTTTCTTGGCGATAATTTTTTACCTGTTTGATTCGCTGGACACGATGAAGTACATCTTCCACATTCGGTACAACTGTAGGCATTTAATAATTGAACCCAATTTAAGTCATGCACATCAGAAGCACCAAACTTTGCTGGAACTGCATCAGGATTTGCTGTTGCTGCAAACGGATCAGCATTTGGATCCATCATTAATTTTACTTCATTAGTTACACTTTCTAAGTTATCTAATTTACCTTTTGCATTCAAATCTGCATAAAAAGTGTTTGGAAATGCTAGTAGAATATGTAAATGTTTTGAAAAGTATAAATAATTTAAAAAGATTAAAATTCCAATGATGTGTAACCACCATGCCATTCTTTCAATAACAACAATCAAACCTTCGTTCATTCCATTAAAAACTGGTGCAATGAATTGAGAAACTGGAAAACTACCCGCTTGACTATAATGACCAACTCCTAAATTTTGCAAATGTAAATCAGCGGCATTCATTAGTAAGAATAATGACATCAATACCATTTCAAAATATAAAATATAATTGGCATCGTTTCTAGGTTTTCCATTCAAATCTGAACTTGCAAAACGTCCTAATTTTGTAATATTTCTTCTTACCCAGAAAACTACTACTGCCACTAAAACCAATAAAGCTAATATTTCAAAAGAACCAATTAATACATCATATAAGATGCCCATGAACGACAAAACGCGATGTGTTCCAAAAAGCCCATCGATTATAATTTCTATTACTTCAATATTGATAATAACAAATCCTACATACACAATAATATGCAAAAAACCGGCAATTGGTCGTTTAACCATTTTGGATTGTCCTAAAGCTACCATCGTCATGTTTTTCCATCGTTCTGAAGAATTATCAGTACGATTTACATCACGTCCTAACTTAATATTTCGGATTAATTTTTTAACATTAAGTGTAAAATAACCTACACCTATAGCCAAAAGCAATGCAAAGAAAATATTATCTAAAAAATTCATATTGAAGAGTTTTTATTTTTTAATTGTATCGTTGACTGGAGCAACGTAAGGTTTATTTTTCTTACCAAACAAAGAAACGTTTACATATCTTGTAGGATTTAAACGCAAATCTTGCAATAATAATTCTAGCTCTTTTGACGTTTTAGCAAAATTATTATACATCGTTTCGTCTTTCATTAATTTACCCATTGTTCCTTTTCCTTGCTCCATATCTGTCATTAACTTATCGACATTAGCTAAGGTTTTTTCTAAATTCTTAACGGTTTGCCCTAAGTTAGCACTTGCCAAAGAATCTGACATTTTAGAAAAATTTGCAGCTGTTTTATCAAAATTGCTTACTGTTGAATTTAATTTTGATTTGTTATCAGCAATTAAACCATTAATATTTTTTGAAGCTATGCTAAATTCTGACAATGTTTTGTTTAATTCAGCAATGCTATTTTTAAGATTTTGCTTGGTTTGAGTATCTAAAACATCATTAACATTGGTAAATAACACATCTGCATTTTCAAGTAATTTTTGAATTTTTACTTGAAGCGGTTCTAATTGTTGCGCTAAAGCATCTGTTAATCCTAATTTACTTGATGCCTGAAGGTAATCTCCTGACACAGCCAAGTTTGAATCTTTATCATTTGGAATAATAACAATTACTTTTCCTCCTAATGGAGAAGAACCTTGAAGTTCAGCTATACTTGTTTTTGAAATTGGATAATCGGAAGTGATTGACATTTCAACTAATACTTTTTTACTATCTAAAAAAGAATATGAATTTACTCTTCCTACAGGAACACCTTTTATTGTTATTGTTGATGAAGGTGCTAATCCTTCAACAGACTCAAAAATAACATATAACTTATTGTTATTATCAAAAAGATTCTTTCCTTTTAAAAAGTTATATCCCCATATAAACAAGACAATGGATACAATTACAAGGACAGCGGTTTTAATTTCTTTAGTTAGTTTCAAAGCGAAATAATTTTTTAACAAAAATAAACTTTTATTTTATTTTATTGCATCAGCAAGGTTTATTTTTATTCCATCTTTATAAGCAACAATATAAGCCGATGAGTAGCCTTTTTTCTTAGCTTCATCTAATCTTTTTTTAGCCTCTTCATATTGTGTTTCCATACCATAAAAATACTTGAACAATTTACCTGAAGTTTCAACTGAAATAGGTTTTAATCCTTTAAAATTTTGCGGAACCGTTTTTAATTTTTTTGAACTTGCAGCAATTTGAACTTTATACACAATTCCTTTATTAGATTGCTTTTCAACAGGTTTTGATTGTTCTTTCTCTACTGGTTTTTCCTCAGAAGTTGTTTTAACTGGTTCTTTCTCTTTAACCTCAGGTTCTTTTGAAGGGTTAAAAAACTCTTTTTTGTATTCTAAAATTGCTCCTGAAATTGCTTCAGCTAATTTGTCTTGACCAGATTCTGAATTTAAAAAAGCGCCTTCTTCTTTATTGGAAACAAATCCCATTTCAATTAAAACGCGTGGCATGGTAATTTGTCTTAACACCAGAAATCCTGCCTGCTTAACTCCTCTATTTTTGTTACTGGTTTTTTTAGTAAAAAATTGCTGTACATTTCCAGCCAATTCAATGCTTTGGTCTAAATATTCTTCTTGTAAAATAGAAATTCCAATTACTGATTCAGGAGATTTTGGGTCAAAACCATCATATTTTACTTTATAATCAGATTCCAGAGTAACTACTTCATTTTCAGCTTTTGCCACTTCTAAATTGGAGGCATTTCTTGTAATTCCCATTACATAAGTTTCATTTCCAGATGCGGCTTCGCTTTTATTTGCATTACAATGCATGGAAACAAAAATACTTCCTTTTGATTTATTGGCAATTTTTGCTCTTTGTTGCAATTCTATAAAAACATCTGTCTGCCTAGTGTAAACCACTTCAATTTGCGGATCCTTTTCTAAAATAGCCCCTACTTTTAAAACGGTTTTTAGTGCAATATTTTTTTCAATATTTCCATGATAAACAGCACCATAATCTTTTCCACCATGGCCTGCATCTAAAACTACTTTAAATTTTGTGGTTTGACCAAAACCAAACGCAACAGTAAGAACTACAAGAAATGTGGCTATTTTATGTATCATATTTGTTATTTATTCTCAAAAGTTACAATATAAGCCGATTTATAACCTTTCTTTTTTGCTTCTTCTAACAATTTTTTGCATGCTTCATAATCGGTTTCATCTCCATAAAAATATTTGTACAACTTATTCTCGTGAGTGTATGAAATATTTTTTAATCCTTTAAAATTTGCTGGTTTTGTATCTATTAGTTTGGTTCCTGCTTCAAGTTGCACTTTATAATGAGTTGTTTTATCACTATTAACCACAACATTATTCTCTGTTGGAATAGTATTCTCTGGAGCTACAATTAGTTCATCCTGAACATCAAGAGGTAATGCTACTTCTGAAGGGCTGAAAAAAGTATTTTTATAGGCTATAATTGAATTTGCAATAGACTGTGCCAATTCTGCTTTACCTTCTTCCGAACTTAAATATTTTGCTTCTTCAGGATTAGAAACAAACCCTAATTCAATCAAAACGCCTGGCATTACAGTTGCATCTAAAACCCATAGTGGTTGTTGGTGTACACCTTTGTCTTTTCGGTTTAACTTCGTTTTAAAACCATCTTGAATTAAACTTGCTAATTCAATACTTTGAAGCAATGATTCTTCTTGCATAATTTTTAATCCTATTAATGTTTCAGGATTGTTTGGATCAAAGCCTTTATATTTTGTTTTATAATCTGCTTCTTGAAAAATTACAGCATTTTCTGTTTTTGCTATTTCTAAATTAGTTCCTGTTCTCGACATTCCCATTACTAAAGTCATTGAACCATATGGCACAGCAGTAGTCGTTGAATTACAATGTACAGAAACAAATAAATTCGCTTTCGCACGATTAGCAATATTTGCACGCTCTCTTAATTCGATAAAAACATCTGTTTTTCGGGTGTAAACAAGAGCAACATCATTATAAGCTTCTAATAATTTACCTACTCTTAGCACTACATCTAATGCAATTTCTTTTTCTTTAAGACCGTTCTTCATGGCTCCTGGATCTTTTCCTCCATGACCAGCGTCTAAAACTACTTTAAATTGATTAGAATTTTGTCCAAAATTTGGAATAAAAGCAAATAATAAAACTGCTAATAGTATATATTTGATAGTGTTTTTATAGATCATAAAACAAATGAAAAGTATTATAAGTTATAATTTTATTAAAACATTATTTTTGCAAAAAAATATATGTAAGTTTGACACTTCAAAAAGTAAGCCAAATTTTTACAAAAATACTATTAAAAGCATTGCGTACAAAGTTATTTTATATCGTTTTTTCAGTAATTTTTCTAACAATAGGAACTACACATGTATTTTCTCAAGAAATTAAGATTACCGATACCATCAAAATAGAGTCTTTATCCCTAATAAAACCTAAAGATTCTACTGCAATTGACTCCACAAAAAAGAAGAAACCTTTTTTGGATGGTGTTGTAAATATGAAGGCAAAAGATTATGAAAAATTAGACCAAAAAAAGAAACAAATTACACTTTACAACGAAGCCGAAATCTACTATACTGATTTTGAATTAAAGGCAGGAAAAATTGTAATGGACTATGAAAAAAATCTGGTTTACGCAGGAAGACTGAAAGATTCTACCGGAAAATACATCCAAAGACCTGTTTTTACACAAGGAAGTAATGTAGTTGAACCCGATTCGATTGTTTTTCATACCAAAACAAAAAAAGCATTAGTTTGGAACTCTAGAACCAAACAAGGTGAACTAAATATTAAAGCAGAAATTTCAAAACGAGAAAACGATTCAGTGTATTTTATGAAAAATGCACGGTTGACTACTTCCAAAAATATTGAAGACCCAGAATATTACTTTTTAGTGCGAAAAGTCAAATTTGTTCCTAAAAAGAAAGTTGTTGCCGGATTAACAAACATGGTTATTGCTGATGTCCCTACTCCAATTGGACTTCCGTTTGCTTATTTTCCGATGACGGAAGAAAGTACTTCTGGTTTTATATTGCCCACACCTGGACAAAACAACAGGCAAGGATATTTTCTTCAAAATGGAGGATATTATTTTGCTTTAAGCGATTATTATGATTTAGCCGTTTTAGGAGATTATTACACGAATGGTAGTTATGGTTTACGAGCTGAAAGCAGTTATGCCAAACGTTATAAATTTAGTGGTAGATTCAATTTTAGATTTGAAAACAACATTCAAAGTGAAAAGGGTTTCCCTGATTATGTAAAATCGAAACAATATAATATTCAATGGTCGCATAGTCAAGATGCAAAAGCGGCGGCTAATTCACGATTTTCAGCATCGGTGAATTTAGGAAGTAGCCAATATTACAGACAATCTATCAATATGAACAATGTTGGATCGAGCTTGAACAACAACTTGAGTTCTTCTATTTCATTTTCTAAAACATTCCAAACAGTACCACAAGTGAATATGTCGTTATCTGCCACACATTCACAAAACACCAACACAGAACAAATTGATATGACACTTCCTACATTACAAGCAAGTGTTGATCGTATCTATCCTTTTGCTCCAAAAGATGGTATTAAAAAAGGATTTTTCAAAAACATCAATTTACAGTACAACGTAAGAGGAGAAAACCGAATCAAAACAGCTGATTCATTGTTCTTTAAACCGCAGATGTTTAGAGATGCTAAAACAGGTTTTCAGCATAGTATTCCAATCAATACCAATTTTAAAGTATTCAAATATTTTAGTGTTTCTATGGGTGCTGCTTATAACGAAGTATGGGCATTCAACACAATTCAAAAATACTTTAGCACCATCGAAAACAAAGTGGTTACTGAAGATCAAAAAGGATTTGAAACCTTTAGAACCTATAATTTTTCAGCAGGAATTGGAACCACTATTTATGGAACTTTCAATTTTGGTGAAGACAAAAAAATTCAAGCGATACGTCACGTAATGCGTCCAAATGTTTCTTATGGTTATACCCCAAGTTTTGAAAAATATTATGACACTTATGCCATCGATGCTACTGGATTAACAACTGCCGAATACACTAAATTTGATGGTGGATTATTTGGCGCTCCAGGGAAAAGCTATTCAAACAGTTTAGGATTTTCGTTAAGTAATACTTTTGAAGCCAAAATGCAGGATAAGGAAAGTAAAAAAGGAGAAACTAAAAAAGTAATGCTTTTAAACAACTTAAACTTTTCAACGAGTTATAATTTAGCAGCCGATTCATTAGCTTGGTCACCAATGCGCGTGAGTGGAGGAACTCAACTGTTTAAACAAAAAATGAATGTGAATTTTGGCGCTACTTTAGATCCTTATGCTATTGATAATTCGGGAAGACGAATTGAAAAATTCAATATTGATAATGGCGGTAGTTTGTTTCGTATGACAAGCGCTAATATGACATTAAACTATTCGTTTTCTAGTACGGATGGTGAGAAAAAAACCAATAAGCAAAACCAACAAAATGGTGGAACTGGCGATGATTTATTTGGAACCAGTACCGATTTAAGTGATTCACGTCAAAGTTTATTTGACAAAGATAACGAAGGTAAAAAAGAAGAAAGTTCGAATGAATGGTACAATACCAAATTGCCTTGGGATTTGCGATTGGCTTATTCAGTTACCTATAACAATAGTAATCGTCAAGATGAAATTTCTTCAAACTCATTGATGGCCTCAGGAAATGTTGAATTAGCACCACGTTGGAAAGTGGGCTTCTCTTCTGGATATGACTTTAAACAAAAAGGCGTTACTTTTACTCAACTTCGTTTTGAACGTGATTTAGAAAGTTGGCGCATGAGTTTCAATTGGGTTCCATTTGGTACTAATACTTATTGGGGCTTCTTTATAGGAATTACCTCATCTGTATTGAGTGACATTAAATATGATAAACGCCAATTGCCAGATAGAGTATTTTAATTAAAATGTTAGACTTTTTGAAATTGAATTAGCTATGAAAAAAATAATTTATACAGACAAAGCTCCTGCTCCTATTGGACCATACAACCAAGCCGTTTTGGTGGGAAATACATTATACACATCAGGGCAAATTGCTTTAGACCCAGTTACAATGGAGTTGGTTTTAGACGATATTGAAACCGAAACCAAGCAAGTAATGGAAAACATGAAAGCCGTTTTAGCCGCAGCCGATATGACCTTTGAAAACGTAATCAAAACCTCTATTTTTATTATGAATATGGGTGATTTTGCACGTATCAATACTATATATGGCTGTTATTTTGATGAAACCACAGCACCCGCAAGAGAAACTGTCCAAGTGGCTTGTTTGCCCAAAAATGTAAACATAGAAATTTCAATGATAGCAGTAAAATAAATTTACAACGCATTATACTATGAAATCCTCACAATTTTTTGTGGGGATTTTTTTATAACGTAATTCTTTAAGCTGTAACTATTTTTTCTTATTTTTGGTAAAAGCTACTTTATGGTGGCATTCTAAACAATTTTGGGTGTATAAGCGAATGTTTGTAGACCATATATATAATTTGCCATTAAGCAAAAGCAACCTTAAAACGAATGATAGAATTTTTTAAGCAATTCACAGTAACGGAAGGTATAACAATAACTATTTCCATAATAGCAATATTATTCACTGCCTTATCATATGTCAATGATAATAAAAAAAACAGAAGAGAACTTAGAATTGCAAAACTTGAAGAACTATTAGAACTTAATATCTTCTTTTTAAACAACTATGACTTTTTACTTGAGATTGCAAGCTATAGGGACAAAATAAAATTTCCCGGACAAATAACTCTTGAATCTGTATTAAATAATGAGAATTTTGGAGATAAAGAATCTGATTTATTTTTAGAAATTGTTGGTGCAAATAACTTCGACAAAAATTTAGTCAGATTTAATGTACTTGCTAACGCATATTTGCCTAATAGCGAACTTAAGTTAAAGTGTTTATCTCTAGTTGAATTAAATGCAAACTTATACAATTACGCTGTTTATAAAACGCTTCAGGTAAGAGAAACTTATCCAAAATTTCCAATTAAAAAAGATTACTTTGATTATATTGAAGATATTGAAAAAGAAATTACTACAGAAATGAATTTAGGCTATGAAAGTTATAAAGACAAAGACAGAGAAAAATATAATCCAATTTTTAGGAAAGATTTGGGAATTTAAATTGCCTGCTGGTAACAGCCCGCAATTCCTAATTTTGTGGTAAATTCACGCTCACATTTAGCAAGAAATTTTATTTTTAACAGAAAAAAAATAGTTCCGTAGCTCGCAACCACGCCAAGCGCCGGAACATTGGCAGATATTTTGGAAAAACGAAAAATGAAAAGACAATATATTTTAATATTTACGATTTTAAGTTTATTTATTCAATGCAAAAAGAGTAAAACAGAAGCTTTAAAAAACACAAAAACTAAACAGATTTTTGCGGAGAATAATTATGATTTTGGTGGAAAAGTAAAATTTGAATTGTTTTCTGATAGCACTTATAATTTCATTTCAACTGTGAAAAGTCCAAATTATGAGAAAGTGGAAAAGTTCAATGGTTTTTGTGAAGTAAGTAACGACACAATATATTTTAAACCATTTGAATTTGAATATACAGATAGTGAAAAAGCTGTAATTAAAAATAACTTCATTGAATTTATAAGTGACAAAAGTTCTTTTAGAATTGAGATAAAAAAGAATTCGTTAAAAACAATAAACAAACTTGATTTTACAGAATTTAAAGATTATGCAATTTTCACTTATAAACCGGAAAATGAAAATTCAGAATTTAAACCATACGACATTAATCAGACTGAACTTAAAGAAATAGACAGATTATTAAGTAAATGTTTTACTGAAAATAAATCGAAATTAAAAAGTAAAAACGAATATGTAAAGCAATGTAGAATAGTAACTAATGCAAATAATGAAATAGAAGTTTGGGTAAACTGTTATTGCAAAGATAAATACGATAAGTCAGGCTTTAAATACAACTTAATTCAAATGAATGATGGCGGAAATTGTAATATTTCAGTTAAAATAAACTTATCAAAAAAGGAATATTCAGAATTAAATATTGCTGGATTAGCATAATAAACATCTGTCAACACACGTTTGGTGCAATTGCTAATTTTGTGGTAATTTCACGTTATTCTTCTGCAAGAAATAGAAATCGATCAAGAAGTTACATCCACCAATCCAAAACATTACACCTCATCCAACCCTAATAACAACAACTGTGCAGTGGCTTCGTTGGTGGCTAGAGGCACATTGTGTACGTCGCAAATTCTGATTAGCATATTGATATCCGCTTCGTGTGGGTGGCTTGAATTAGGGTCTTTAAAAAACAATACCATTTTCGTTTTTCCAACCGCTACTCTGGCCGCAATTTGCGCATCACCGCCTAAAGGTCCCGACAACATTTTTTTTACTTTGAATCCGGCTGCTTCTGCTCTTCCACCTGTAGTTCCTGTGGCAATAATTTTAATGTTTTCTTTTAAAAGCAAGGTTTTGTTTTTGTTTAAAAACTGTACCATATCTGCTTTTTTTCCGTCGTGGGCAATGATTGCTATTTCCATTTTTATTT
>ERZ1034363.665-NODE-665-length-22521-cov-4.209811_pt1 | contig 22521 bp, 18 predicted proteins | sample MGYA00520616_ERZ1034363 | MGnify/ENA primary metagenome ERZ1034363 (study PRJEB33736, sample SAMEA104284506) | Azolla filiculoides | biome: Urban; feature: Water surface; material: Ditch water | place: Netherlands | collected 2015-10-28 | depth 0-0.1 m ... | reverse complement strand
AAATGATGCGGCTTAAAGAGCTTTGGTGTCGCACAAATTATGAACTATTTGGACATCGTTTTTTAATGGATAAAATCATCGCAGGCGGCGTAAGTATCGATATCAATGATGCAGCGGGTAAATTCATGCTCATTGAAATAGAGGAATTGCGTGTGGAATTAGCGCAAATTATTCCGGCTATTGATTTAAGTTCATCACTTGAAGATCGTATTTATACGGCTGGTTATTTATCGCCACAAACAGCGGAATTATTTGGTACGCTCGGTTTCGTTGGTCGGGCGAGTGGTCAAAATTTTGATGTGCGTCGAGATGCACCTTATGCCCCGTATGAAAATGTCAAAGTGAAAGTGCCGCTTGAAACGCAGGGCGATATCGCTTCACGTTTTTGGGTGCGTTATAAAGAAATCAATGCGTCACTTAAACTCATCGAGCAATTTATTGCCCAATTAGCGTTATTACCCGAAGGGGATTTGATAATACCTTGGATTATTCCAGAAATTGGCAGTTTTGGTTTGGATGTCTTGCAGCAAAACGTTTTTCTTTTCGAGTAATTCGCGGTTAAAATAAATTTGCTGGTTACCAACTACCTCAATCCAATCGCCCTGTCCGTATGTAATATTCAGGAACGATTTCAACAATGCAATTGCACTTTCAGGAGAGAAAGCGCCGACAGGCATGTTAAATTCTTCTTTCATATAATCAACCGGATAGATAGACGAGCAGGTCGATGTAAGTACAACCAACGAATTTCCTTTACCAATAGTTTTGTCGAGAAAATCAAGGAGCAAAGCAATGTCCTGATCGAGACGCAAATAGGTATCTTCCATCTCAATAGAGGCAGGTCCGAACGAATTATTTTCATAATCCATTGAGGTAAAAGTCAGCGTCAAAAGATCAGGATATTCATCTTTTCCGAGGTTTTCGGCCAGAATTAAACTGGTTGCAAAATCCTTCACCATATTATTTCCGAATGGTGTGGTTTTCAAAAACTTGTAATTGACTGCCTTTTCCTTGAGTTTTTTCATGCTGTACGGAAACGTGTTCCATTTGTCGTAATATCCTTTTTCAAGAATATAGTCATCGGGCAGGCTTTCCTCGTAGCTTGTGATAGGCAGTAAAGTTGCCCAATCGCGTTGGGTAAATGTTTTGGCATATTCTTTTTCGTTGAACAGACGCACCCACTCCGGAAAAGTATCGACATAATACGAACTTGAAATCATATGGCCGTTTTGAGTGTCGAACCAGTAGGCGCCATTGGCTGCATGGCCTGCCGAAAGCACCGCGCTGACATCGTTCATAGCCACACTAAATACTTTCGACTTGTTACGGTTGCTAATTTTAATGAGGTCGCCCAAAGTTGGTGACAGAAGTTTCGTTGCTGAGCGCTCACCATCTTTCGAGTCGCTACCAACAGTGATAAAATAATCGTCGGCAATGCAGTTTATTTCCTTTTTCTTCAGCCTGTCGTACCAACTGTCACTTACAATGCCATGAGTAGCAGGGTAAACACCTGTGAAAAGGGTTGCCGTTCCGGTCGATATTTTCTGAACATGTAAATCTAGCTGGGCATTGCTGCAAACCGCACCTTCGTTAACCAACCGTTTGAATCCACCTTCCTGAAATTTATTCCAGTAGCGTGAAAGGTAATCGGTACGCATTTGGTCAACCGAAAGTACGACCACTATTTTGGGGATGCTGGCATTGTTGTTTTTTGTGTTTTGTGCAGTAAGGGAATTTCCGCAAAGAATTGTCAATAAGGTGAAAACACCCAATATATTTATTTTTGTCATGGTTGGCTTAAATTTGAGAGGCAAAAGTATAAAAACAAAGAATCATACCCAATTACTAACTGAAAACGTATCCCGAACATGAAAAATTATTTGACACTTCTGTTTGTGTGGTTTATTGTTGGCACTTCGTTATCCCAACCAGCAAATCCTGATCCGAAAAAATCAGCCATCCTTGAAAAAATTCACTGGATTATTGAACGATCAGACATGAACAAAGTCAGGTCGGCATTTCAGGAAATTTGCAATGAAAACCATTTTTCAGGGTTGGTTTCAGGGTTGAAAGATGGAACATACAAGGGAGCCAGTTCTGCCGATAATTATGGCTATCGACATGAAGTGGTTTTTGAAATGAAAAACGGTAAAATGATTTCGGTTGATTACGACGAAATTCACACTTCTGGACATGCCAAACAACACGATGAGGACTACTGCAAACGAATGCTTCAGAGCGGAACAACTCCGGCAATTGCTTATCCGGCATATGAGAAACAGATGCTCGAAAAACAAGATTTCAATCAGGTTGATGCTGTAAGTGGAGCCAGCTATTCACAATACCGTTTCAAACTGGCGATTTTGCATGCGATTTTGAATTCAGGACAGTTATGAAGAAGGAAAAAGTCAATAGTCATTAGAAAAGATTTCCCAATGACTATTGACTTTTTCCTTCTGGCAACTGAGACTGAACACTGCGACTTTTCTACGCAGTTTTCCGGTATCTCAGCACAGCCAAACTCAGGAAGGTAAAACCGAGAATGCAAAGTGCAACGAACTCGTGAATCAGATCACCAAAATTAGAACCTTTGAGTACAACCATGCGCATCACTTTCATAAAGTGAAAAACCGGATTTACTTCATTAATCAGCTGTGCCCAATGTGGCATACTGTCAACAGGAGTGAAAATACCACCCATCAAAATGAAAATCATCATGAAAAAGTAAGTGACAAACATGACCTGTTGCTGTGTGTCGGCAAGAGTCGAAACAAATAATCCCAATCCGAGAATTCCCAAAAGATAAAGGATACTAAATCCAAAAACCAGTCCCAAACTACCCACAATAGGCAGATTAAATACGACTTTGGCAATCAGCAGCCCGAATGACAAATCGAAAAGGGCAATGACCACAAAAGGAATTAATTTTCCGGTCAGAAACTGGATCTTCCGTATAGGTGTAACATTGAGTTGTTCGATGGTTCCCTGTTCTTTTTCTTTCACCAAACTCATTCCGGAGAGAAATAAACCAATGAGGGTAACTAAAATAGCCAGAACGCCGGGAGCCATATACCATTTGTATTCGAGTTCAGAATTATACCAAAAACGAGTTACAGCATTGATTTGAGAAGGCGGATTAAATTCGGGCAAACCTTTCCATTCAGCAATGATATTCATGTTGAAATCGCGGATGACCGAAGCTGCATACGAATAGCCCAACTGAGCTACCTGCCCGTCGATGGCATTTACCAACAATTGCAGACTGGCTTTGTCGTCGCGGATTAAATTACGCTCAAATCCCTGCGGAATAACCAAAACCATGTGATCTTTATTTCGCAAAAGTTCTTTTTCGCCTTCCTCCGGATCGAACGAAGTGTTGTTAATGGTGAAAAATGGCGAAGCATCTAATTTGGATGCCAATTCGCGCGAAGTGGACGACATATCTTTATCGACAAGAAAAATATTGACATTCTTCAGATCATAGGTGGCGGCGAATACCAAAACCAGCATCTGCATTAATGGAATCATGATGATCATCCGAAGCATCGCTTTATTCCGCTTAACCTGAATAAATTCTTTCTGTATGACGTAAAATATTGTTTTCATCTTTTCATTTACTATTTTGAGATTTACAATTTGCTCTCTTAACGCTGCATTTTAATGGTCAATCGTCAATAATTAAATTGTAAATTATTCGAGCCTGATCTTGAAATTCCTTATACTCAATGTAATAAACACAAAGGTCATGAACATCAGAATCAGTGTTTCTTTCCAAACGAACATGATGCCGGTTCCTTTCAGCATGATGTTTTTAATGATCACGATGAACCATCGCGGCGGCATGGCGTGACTCAAAATTCGCAGTGGAAGTGGCATATTTTCGATCGGAAACATGAACCCCGATAGCAGAATAGTTGGCAGCATCAGGGCAAGAACTGAAATAAACATGGCTACCATCTGATTGGGAGCAACGGTCGAAATCAGGATTCCCATACTGAGCGCCATTAGGATAAACAAAAAACTTTCAGCCATTAGAATGATGAAACTACCTTTAATTGGAACGCCAAAGAAAAACACACCGATAATGATGATAGTCAGCGCATTAATAAACGACAACAACAAGTATGGAGTCACTTTTCCCAGCACTATCTGTATAGGTTTCAATGGAGAAGCCAGTAATACCTCCATCGTTCCCAATTCCTTTTCTTTACTGATCGAAATAGATGTCATCATGGCCGAAATCAGCATTAAAATCATAGCCATAATTCCGGGGACAAACATGTAAACGCTTTTCAGTCCTTCGTTATACAGCATCCGCACTTCGGTATTGATCTGGTTGGGCAACTGAATATTCTGAAGTTTTTCCTTTCGCACATAGTCGTTGATGATTCCTGAAGCATAACTAGTCAGGATTCGCGCGGTGTTTGGATCGGAAGCATCAGCCAGCAACTGGACATCGGCTTTCCCGTCACGTTCCAGGTTTTGTTCAAAATTGGGTCCGAAGGTGACCACCATTTTTACCTTTCCTTTCCGGAAAACATCTTCCACATCGTCGCCGGGTAGCAATTCTTCGCCCATTACAAAATAGCCGGAAGACATTAATTTTGAGGTTATTTCTCGTGTTGTATTGTCGTGCGACTGATCGAGAATGGCAATTCGTGAATTCTGAATATCAGTATTGATCACTTTTCCAAAAAGCAGCAACTGCACAATTGGCAAAATAAAAATGATCATCATCGTTCGCGGATCACGAAAAATGTGTAAAAATTCTTTCCGGAGAAAACCTATAAATTGTTTCATAATAACATTTCAAAACTAATTTGTAGTCCGTGGGGGAATCGAACCCCCCTTACCAGGATGAAAACCTGGCGTCCTAACCGATAGACGAACGGACCTACTTTGTTATTGCGGATGCAAAAATACAACTATTTTCTGTTCGCACAATAGCTGACGTATATTTTTTTATATTTTTTTAGTACGCCTTAGCAAACAAGACTCTTCCAGACGAAGCATTACCAGTAAATACACAGCTTCCCGACTCTTCTACTCTATCAAGAGGGATACATCTTATGGTTGCTTTTGTCAATTCTTTAATCATTTCTTCGGTCTCTGCCGTACCATCCCAATGTGCTGACACAAAGCCTCCTTCCCCATTCAAAACTGTTTTAAACTCTTCAAAGCTGTTTACTTCTGTAATATGAGTATTTCTATAATCTAATGCTTTTTGGAATAAATCTTTTTGAATTTGAGCTAACAAATCGCTTATATAAGTCACGATTCCATCTTTCGAGACCACTTCTTTGGTCAAAATATCACGTCTGGCTACTTCAAAAGTTCCATTTTCGAGATCTTTTGGTCCTACCGCAATTCGAACTGGAACTCCTTTTAATTCCCATTCGGCAAATTTAAATCCTGGTTTTTGAGTGGTTCTGTTATCGAATTTTACTGAAATATTAAGTTTCTTGAATACCAAAATTAATTCATTAACAACTGCGGAAATTTCATTCAACTGTTCGTCTGTTTTATATATAGGAACAATTACCACTTGAATTGGCGCTAAACTTGGAGGCAAAACCAATCCTTGATCATCAGAATGAGTCATTACTAAGGCTCCCATCAATCGGGTTGAAACTCCCCAAGAAGTTCCCCAAACATGCTCTTGTTTTCCTTCGGCGTTAGCAAACTTCACATCAAAGGCTTTGGCAAAATTTTGCCCTAAAAAGTGCGAAGTTCCAGCTTGCAATGCTTTACCGTCTTGCATTAAAGCTTCTATGCAATACGTTTCTTCGGCACCTGCAAAACGTTCTGTTTCGGTTTTCAAGCCTTTTATTACAGGAATTGCCATAAAATTCTCGGCAAAATCTGCATATACATTCATCATTTTTTCAGATTCTTCAAGAGCTTCTGCTTTTGTAGAGTGGGCTGTATGACCTTCTTGCCACAAAAACTCTGCTGTTCTAAGAAACAATCTTGTTCTCATTTCCCAACGTACCACATTTGCCCATTGGTTTATTAATAAAGGTAAATCTCTATAAGACTGAATCCATCCTTTATAGGTTGACCAAATTATAGCTTCACTTGTAGGACGAACGATTAATTCCTCTTCTAATTTTGCATTAGGATCAACAATCAACTTGCCTGAATTCTCAGGATCATTTTTTAATCTATAATGAGTCACGATGGCACATTCTTTTGCAAAACCTTCGGCATTTTTCTCTTCTGCTTCAAACATACTTTTAGGAACAAACAAAGGAAAATAGGCATTTTGATGACCCGTTTCTTTGAACATTCGGTCCAATTCTGCTTGCATTTTTTCCCAAATGGCATAGCCGTAAGGCTTGATAACCATACATCCTCTAACTCCTGAATTTTCGGCTAAATCGGCTTTTACAACTAGCTCGTTATACCATTTTGAATAATCTTCTTCTCGTGTTGTAAGGTTCTTGCTCATATTGAATAGTTTGGCACAAATTTTGTTTTAATAATTTTAACTAAATAGTTCGACAAAACTAAGTATTTTTGTAATGTGCAACAATAAAAATCCTATTGATATGAAAACAAATATTTTTTCCTTTAAAAATGCAACACTTTATTCATTATTTGGATTTTTAAGTGTTTTATTATCATCTTGTGGATCTTATCAAAATAGTTCCTATTATAACACCGATGGAATATACGGAAATTCACCAAGAGAGACTCAAACGGTTTCAAGTGTACAGTATAAAAACTATTTCAAAACCTTGCAAGACGAAAGTAGTGTTACTACAGATACCATTAAAATTCCAAAACAGGGTTACACAGAAACAAATATTGTAAATGTATATAATGTAAATGACGACCCTTGGAATTGGTCTATAGGTTTCGGATTTGGCTTTGGATATCCTTATTACGGATACGGATACGGATATGGTTACCCATATTATGGATGGGGTTATCCTTATTACGGTTGGGGCTATCCTTATTATGACTGGGGTTATCCAGGATATGGTTGGGGATACCCAGGATATGGTTGGGGATATCCAAGTTATGGCTATGGATATAACAACAATTATTCCTATAATTCAAGCCGAAGAGGTTCATCATATGCTTATGATGTAAATCCTAACAACAATAGATATTCTCAAAACCAAAGCAACACAAACGGATATTCTAATACAAGAAGAAGTGCTACCAATAGTGCTACTAGAAACAGTTCCTCATTTATGACTGCCGACTATTCACGAAGCAACTCATCTAATTCAAGAACTAGCACCAATACAACATCTAGCAATACTAGAGGTCAAAACTATTCTAATGCTAGAACTTCAAGTACTCCAAACTCAACTAATTATAACAATAGTAGCAGCAACTCTAGATCATCATCAAGCAGCAACTACAACAACAGTAGTAGTGGCAGTTACAGCGGCGGTAGATCTTCTGGAGGTAGCGGAAGTAGCGGTGGAAGCAGTGGCGGCGGTTATAGTGGCGGTGGCGGCGGAGGAAGAAGATAAATCACGTCTGTAGAAAATAAACATAACTTTTAATTATACAAAAGATGAAAAAAATCTTATTCCTTATATTTGTTGGCTTCAGTTTCAACCTAGCTCAATCGCAAGAAATTCAAGATGCCCTTCGTTTTTCGCAGGATAATCTAAACGGAACAGCTCGTTTTAGAGCAATGGGAGGCGCATTTGGAGCACTTGGTGGAGACTTATCTTCACTAAATGTCAATCCAGCAGGTTCGTCCATTTTTTCAAATAATCAGCTTACGATATCATTAAGCTCGTTTAACAAAAAAAATGATTCTGATTATTTTGGAACAAAAACTTCAAATTCTGATAGTTCTTTTGATATGAATCAAACTGGAGGGGTATTTGTTTTTAAAAATCAAAACCAATCTAGCCATTGGAAAAAATTTGCATTTGCCATAAATTATGAAAACACGAATGATTTTGACAACTCAGTCTTTTCGGCTGGCGTAAATCCAACACGTAGCGTAGCAAATTATTTTCTTAGTTATGCAAATGGTGTACCATTAAATGTATTACAAGATTCCTATTATGGAGAATTAGACAATGGTGGTCAACAAGCATTTTTAGGTTATCAAGCCTATGTAATCAACCCTTTAATCGATGTTCCGAATAATACTAACTATACATCAAATGTGACTCCTGGAGGAAATTATTATCAAGAAAACAGTATTTATTCTAGCGGATATAATGGAAAATTATCCTTCAATATATCCACTTCCAATGAAAACAAGTTTTATATAGGAGCAAATTTAAATTCACATTTTACCGATTATGTTCGCACAAGCAGTTTTTATGAATCGAACAATAATCCATTAAGCACAGACTATACCGTAACCAATTTGCGTTTTGACAATAATTTGCACACCTTCGGAACTGGATTTTCATTTCAAATTGGAGCCATAGCAAAAGTAACGAATGAAATTCGTTTAGGATTAGCCTATGATTCCCCAATTTGGTATAAATTAAGTGATGAGTTTTCACAAAAGCTAGTCGCAGTAAGTGCTAATACTGTAAATCAGTTACCTCCTGACGTTGTTGATCCACAAATTATTAATTACTATGATCCTTATAAATTGACCACTTCAAGTAAATTTACGGGAAGTTTTGCCTATGTCTTTGGGAAAAAAGGCATAATAAGCCTTGATTATTCTTTAAAAAATTATGGAAATACTAAATTCGAACCCGAATATGATTATTATTATAGCGGTTTGAATAATGAAATGAAAAATACCCTAAAATCTTCGGGAGAATTAAGACTTGGAGCCGAGTACAAAATCAATCAATGGAGCCTTAGAGGTGGGTATCGTTTTGAAGAAAGTCCTTATAAAAACGGCGCAACTATTGGTGATTTAAACTCCTTTTCTGGTGGATTAGGTTATGACTTTGGAATGTTTAAATTAGACCTTTCATACACAAATGCACAAAGAAATACGCAACAACCTTTCTTTAATCAAGGATTTACTGATTCAGCAAAAATCAATACTACAAACAATAATTTGACAATGACGTTATTATTTGAAATGTAAGATTTTTTATAAAAATTTTCGAATAGAAAACCATTTCATTTTTGAAGTGGTTTTTTGTTTTTATAAAACCATTACTATACAAAGAGTTATGCTCCTAAAAATAAAAATCGTAATTTTGCCAACTTCTAAATTATCGGAAATATAAATCTATGAGAACCAAGTCGTTAAAAAAAAATAAAATCAACGTGATCACTCTTGGGTGTTCAAAAAATGTATATGATAGCGAAGTCTTAATGGGACAATTAAAAGCTAGCGGAAAAGATGTCGTTCACGAAGAGGAAGGCAACATTGTAGTTATCAACACCTGCGGATTTATAGATAATGCTAAAGCCGAATCTGTAAATATGATTTTGGAATATGCAGATAAAAAAGAACGTGGAATTGTTGACAAAGTATTTGTAACAGGATGTTTATCAGAACGATATCGTCCAGATTTAGAAAAAGAAATTCCAAATGTAGATCAGTTTTTTGGCACAACAGAATTACCTGCTTTATTAAAAGCTTTAGGAGCCGATTACAAACACGAATTGCTTGGAGAACGTTTGACTACAACTCCAAAAAATTATGCATATCTAAAAATTGCCGAAGGTTGTGACCGCCCTTGTAGTTTTTGTGCGATTCCATTAATGAGAGGAAAACACGTTTCGCAAACCATCGAAAAATTAGTCAAAGAAGCCGAAGGTTTGGCAAAAAATGGAGTGAAAGAATTAATTTTGATTGCACAAGATCTGACTTATTATGGGCTAGACATCTACAAAAAACGCAATCTTGGAGAACTACTAGAAGCTTTGGTAAAAGTAGAAGGAATCGAATGGATTCGTTTGCATTATGCCTTCCCAACCGGATTTCCGATGGATGTGTTGGAAATTATGAAACGTGAACCTAAGATTTGTAATTATTTAGACATCCCGTTGCAACACATTTCGGATTCTATTTTGAAATCGATGAAACGTGGAACGACGAAAGAAAAAACAACTCAATTATTGAAAGAATTCCGTGAAGCAGTTCCAGGAATGACTATCAGAACAACACTAATTGTAGGTTATCCTGGAGAAACTCAAGAAGATTTCGAAATTTTGAGAGACTGGGTTCAAGAAATGAAATTTGAGCGTTTGGGTTGTTTTGCTTATTCACATGAAGAAAACACAAGCGCATTCGAATTAGTCGATGATGTTCCAGAAGATGTAAAACAAGATCGTGCAAATGAAATAATGGAATTGCAATCTCAAATTTCTTGGGATTTAAACCAAGAAAAAATCGGAAAGACCTTCCGTTGTATTATTGATAGAAAAGAAGGCGAGCATTTTGTTGGACGAACAGAATTTGATAGTCCAGATGTTGATAACGAAGTACTTATTGACGCCTCAAAGCATTATATCAAAACAGGTGAGTTTGTAATGGTAAAAATTATTGATGCTACTGAATTTGATTTATTCGCAGAACCTGTTTAAATTTACATCATTAATACTCAAGACATGAAAAGTACAAAAAAAATTATTGCAGCTATCATTATTCTCTTTTCTGTAAACACCATATCAGCTCAATATGGAAATGGCTATGGTAACGGTTACGGAAATGGTTACGGAAATGGTTACGGAAATGGAATGAGTCAAATGGGAGGTATGAATCAAAATAGCCAACCCGAAAAACCAAAAGAAGTTCCTGCCGAAGTAATTGTCGCCAAATACATGGAAGATATGAAACCAGCTCTAGCACTTGATGAGCTGCAAACCATCGCCATAACAAATGTTTTGATTGAAAGTGTAAATGCACAAGGCAGAATTACAAAATTAAATTTACCCCAAGAGGATTTAATAAATGAATATAAAGCTCTAACGGAAACCACCGATAGAAAAATCAACGGTTTTTTGAATAAAGATCAAAAAGAAAAATATCTAGCTTTTAAAGAAGAACAAAAACAACCCAAAAAATCAAAATCAAAAGATAAAAAGAAATAATACATTTCAAAACCAATAGACAAACAAACGGAATGAAACAAATAACACTAAATACTTTCTATCTTCTGACTCTAGCAATAATTATCGCTTCTTGCTCTTCTAACCCTTATAAAGCTAGTAACAAATCATACAAAGAACAGCTTCACGATTATAAAAAAACCATTTCTAACACAGAAGCGGCCAAATTAGAAACTAGTAGCACTACAATTCTACCTAATACGGAAGCAGTTATAGATCCTTTATCTCTATATAAAGACACACTGTCTATAAAAACTCCAGTTGCATTGAACAATGGTATTAGCACAGAATGGATAAGCACGGTAAATTTTAATCTAAGAAAACCTAATTTCATTATCATCCATCATACTGCACAAGATTCTTTGGCTCAAACATTAAAGACTTTTACAACAACAAAACCTCAAGTAAGCGCCCATTATGTTGTTGCCGATGACGGAAGAGTTGTTCAAATGGTGAACGATTATCTTCGCGCTTGGCATGGAGGAAATGCCATTTGGGGAAAAAACACTGATATCAATTCAGCATCTATCGGAATTGAATTAGACAATAATGGAACTGAGCCGTTTTCAGACAAACAAATCATTAGCCTCTTGGCATTGCTTACAAAACTCAAAAAGGATTACAATATTCCAACTCAAAACATATTAGGTCATTCTGATATTGCGCCAAGCCGAAAAGTTGATCCTAGTAAGTATTTCCCTTGGAAACTTCTAGCTTCAAATGGATTTGGTATTTGGCCAGATGAAATTTTAGAACCAGCTCCTGCTAATTTCAATGCTGAATTAGCATTAAGAATAATTGGTTACAATACAAAAAATTTAGCAGCAGCAATTTCAGCTTTCAAACTTCATTACATTCAAACAGAAGTTGATAGTGTTTTAGACGAAAAAACAATCAATACAATATACAATATTTACAAAAAACAATAATTGCATAATAAAATACTTGGAAGCGGACTTTGAATTACTTCAGAGGCCGCTTTTTTATTTGATCTTATTGCAGAGAGAAACGACTTGCTAGCACCGACAATTCCAATCGAACTAATTGAATTATCTTATAAAAGTGATTGGAATAAACATCAAAATAATCTGTACATCAAATCTACTTTAGATAATCCCAAACTAGCGATTTAACTACTATCTATTACAAAAAAAACTGCCAAGATACTATGACAGCATCTTGGCAGTAAAAAAAAATATTTTTATAATCGTTTACCTCAAAAATTAGAATCCGTAAACAACAGCTATAAGGAATTGAGAAGCAGATTTTGAAGGATCTAAATCTGAATCTTCAAAGATTACTTTATCTGAATTACTATCCAATCTAAATTCTGGAATAATAGTCAATCCACCAACTTTGTAGTTTCCTGACAAAGTAAAAGCAGTTACATCAGTATCACCTGAACCTTCTTTATATTGAAAATATTCAGCACGCAATCCTAAACCAAAAGAATCTGTTAAAGCTACAGATGGATACAAAGCAAATCCTGTATAACCTGCATCACCATCATTTGAATAATCAGCAGCATTGATACCTAATTTGAATTTTTCAGCAAGTTGCAAAGTTGCAGTTAAATCAAAAATTGTTCCGCTGTTTTTACCATCCATAAAGTTAAGGTAAGCACTAACTGGACCACTAGCATAAGACAATTGAGCTCCAATAGCTTTAATACCAAAATCAGATGTATATACATTCCACTGATCGTTAAACGCCCCTAACATAACTCCAAATTTATCAGATACTTTATAATTTGCTTTAACACCTGCATTTTGGAATGGTCCGTTTGTAAACAAATAAGACGTTGAATAATGAAAGTTAGCAACTGGCGAAATTACTTCATAACCAATAAAAGTTCCCATATATCCAGCAGTCATACTAAATTTGTCAGTGAATGCGTAAGTTGCATATAAGTTTTGAATATGAAATGAATTAGAATTTGAGTCATTATAAGTGCCATCCGCATTAGGAATTGATTCGTATTGTCCTCTTGGTCCGAAAGATATTTCACCAACAAAAGATGCTTTTCCTACTGTTTTTTTCAATGCTATATCAAGCATACCCAAAGAAACTGAATTATGATCACCTGCAAAACTAGTTGGAATATTTCCTGATTGTTTAGCAAAATCATACTTGTAATACAAATCACCAGAACCTGAAATTTCTAATGGAGTTGATTTTGGAGCTTCTGCGTCCTGTGCAAAAGTTGTAGCGCTTGCTAGCATTAAAGCTAAAATTAAGGTTACTTTTTTCATGTTTGTTTTAGTTTAAAAGTTAAATTAGTTTTTTTTAATCTTGAATTTATTAGTACCAAATGCGTTTTCAAAAAAGAAATACATCATTAAAGTAGGTCAAAATTCGGTTTGAAAAACACCATTTTTCTGTGACAAATCTATCAACTTTTGTCAAACTAAAACAGTATAAAAACTCTTTTTTGACTTATTCTTGAAAGAATTGTCAATAACCAAAAAATGAATATCAAAAAATATACAATCCCCATTTAAATCAATTTATTTTATCAGATTACTATTTTTATTTTTACACATACCCCCTATTTTTTTCAACATTTAAGTAAAAAATGATAATAAAAATCAAAAAAAATAGCTTTTTACGACTAAATAATGAAGATTACCCCCTAAAAAAATACCATTACCCAAATTTGATTAAAAAATCATAAATCAGCCAAAATGGAAATTAATTTTTAAAATTAAATCCATTTAAGAGAAAAATCTATCTTATTTAACCATTGAAAAGCAAAATAAACAAACAAACTGAGTGTCATTTAACAACCGTAAAAAAACCCTTTTTTTCACTGTTATTTATTGAATAAAAAAAGCAGCATTTTCTAAATAATTTTCCGACGACAATTAGCAGATGTTAATTTTATTTTAAATTTATACTATTAGCTTTGATATGATTTCCTAAACTCTATTTTTGCAAAATATGAAATTGATTGCACAACTATTATTGATTTTATTTATAGCCTTTCTAATTACTCCAACTGTAGTTTGTGTAATTAAGAAAGATGCTGATATTTCTACATTTTATAGCTTTTCTGAAGAAGAAAAAGCGCAAAAAGAAATTAAAGCAATTATCAACCTTGATTTAAATTGTACTACTGTAGATGTATCTCCGTTTAATTGTAAAATAATACTTTCAGAGAATACCTCCAAGCACGATACTATCTCCTCTAAGATATTTATTCCTCCACCCGACCAAGCTTAATATTTCGTTGATTTTAATGAATTAAAATCAGTTGCTATACTCATTATTGAGATGGCAAATCTTTCACGTTTAATTTTAAGTAAGGTATTATGTCAAAAAAAATCAATCTTTTTGCAAACCTTAAATCTGATTTTGCCTCAGGTTTAGTGGTTTTTTTAGTAGCACTCCCATTATGCTTGGGAATAGCAATGGCCTCGGGAGCGCCTTTATTTTCAGGTATTATTTCTGGTGTTATTGGAGGAATAGTTGTGGGCTATTTGAGCACCTCTCACATTAGCGTTTCTGGTCCAGCGGCTGGTTTAACAGCAATTGTATTGACCGCAATTACTGATTTAGGAGCCTTCGATATATTTTTGACAGCCGTATTTATAGCCGGTTTAATTCAATTAGCACTCGGTTTTTTAAAAGCTGGTAGCCTATCAAATTATATTCCAACAAATGTTATTGAAGGAATGTTGGCAGGTATTGGAATCATAATTATTCTAAAGCAACTACCCCATGCTTTTGGTTACGACAGTGATTTTGAAGGAGATTTAGCCTTTTCTCAAACAGACGGTAGCAACACTTTGACCTCTCTATTAGGCATTGTCGATTATGTTCAATTAGGTTCCATTGTCATAACTGCCATTTCCCTAATCATTTTAATAGCCTGGGACAAAGTTCCTTTTCTTCAAAAATTAAAATTAATTCCAGCAGCACTTATAGCGGTTACAATAGGAGTTGTACTGAATGAAGTTTTTATAGCAACAGGCAGTTCGCTAGCCATTGCAAAAGAACATTTAGTTTCGTTACCCATCCCAACATCAGTAGAAGAGTTCAAACAAATTATTGTAACTCCCAATTTTTCTGGAATCACAAATCCTAAAGTCTGGGTTGTAGGTTTAACTATTGCAATAGTAGCCTCAATTGAAACTTTATTATGCATCGAAGCAGCTGATAGAATGGACATTCACAAACGCTATACCGATACTAATGTAGAATTGAAAGCTCAAGGTATTGGAAACATAGCTAGCTCCCTTTTAGGTGGTTTGCCAATGACATCGGTAGTGGTTCGCTCTTCGGCAAATGCAAATGCTGGAGCCCAATCTAAAATGTCTTCCATCATTCATGGTTCTCTTTTGCTGTTAAGTGTCTTGACAATTCCTGCACTTTTGAACAAAATTCCGTTGGCAACATTGGCTGCTATCTTATTACTCGTAGGATACAAATTGGCAAAACCAGCAACATTCAAACATTTTTGGAAAAACGGAAAATACCAATTTGCACCCTTTATCGCTACCTTATTAGCTGTTGTATTTTTAGATTTGTTAAAAGGAGTCGCTCTAGGATTACTCATTAGTGTTTTTGCCATTTTGAGAGGAAACATGAAAAGAGCCTACATTTTCAGAAAAGAAGAATATCACGACGGAGATGTAATTCATATCGATTTAGCTCAAGAAGTTTCGTTCTTAAACAAAGCTGCAATCAAAACAACTTTAAGTAAAATTCCTGAAAATTCTAAAGTAGTTATTAATGCTCAAGACACTGTTTATATCGCTCACGATGTATTGGATTTAATAAAAGAATTCAAAAAAATTAGAGCAAAAGAAGAAAATATTAAAGTAAAATTAACTGGATTTAAAAAAGAATATGAATTAGAGAATACAGGCGAAGAGGAAAAGCACGTATTTGTAACGCAATCTTAAAACATTAATTTAACTCTCGACAAATGAAAACACATACAAAAGAATCACAAGACCAAATAACACCAAGAAGAGCTTTAGAAATTTTACAAGAAGGTAATGATAGATTTATCAAGAACTTAAAAGCTCATAGAAATTTATTAGAACAAGCCAATGAAACCCGTGATGGTCAATGGCCATTTGCTACCATACTAAGTTGCATTGATAGTCGAACCTCAGCAGAATTAATTTTTGACCAAGGATTAGGCGACATTTTCTCAGTAAGAATTGCCGGAAATGTTATCAATACTGACATTTTAGGCAGTATGGAATTTGCCTGCAAACTAGCTGGTTCTAAACTAATCGTAGTTTTAGGCCACAGCAAATGCGGAGCCGTAAAAGGAGCGTGTGACCACGTAGAAATGGGGAATCTCACTGAATTATTATCAAAAATTCAACCTGCTGTTTATGAAGAAAAGACAACTATATCTGACCGAAATTCAAAAAATGATCTTTTTGTTCAAAATGTAGCTACAATTAATGTAAAACGTTCTGTAAAAAGTATTATTGAACGCAGTTTTATTTTAGAACAAATGGTTGAAAATGGAGAAATTGGAATTGTAGGCGCTTGGCACGATATCGAAACTGGAAAAGTATCCTTTTACAACGATGTGATGTACATCAAAGATGATAAAAATCCGAAATTTACAGTGTCTGATTTGAAGCATTAACAATCTTACTGATAATTAAAAATATTTAAATCTTAAAATTTGAATATCAAAAAATGGTTGTCTCAAAAGGCAACCATTTTATATTTTCGCCATTTTTAAATTTTCAATCAGAAGTTGAAAAAGAACCACAACTATCAACTATTGTGAAAAACAGAATCGATTAATTCATATATTTTTTCTTTATCCAAAGGTTTAGAAATATAAGCTATGAATCCGTGTTTCATAATTTTATCAAAATCTTCAGCCGATGCATAGGCGGTTTGTGCAATAACTGGAAGTTTTGGATTAAAAGAATTTATAATTTTAAAAGCCTCAAAACCGTTCAATACTGGCATTTTTATATCCATAAAAACCAAGTGAATATCAGGATTCTCTCGACACATATCTACAGCTTCATGGCCGTTTGCGGCTCGAATAACTTTATATTTTTTTAATTGCAATATTTTCTTCATCAACAAGAAGTTGATGTTGTCGTCTTCGGCAACCAGAATAGTTTCATAATTTGATTTATTAACCTTTTTTAGGCTAGTATTTTGATTCAGAATCGGACTTGTTTCATCATAAACTAATGGTATTGTAAATGTAAAAACAGAGCCTTGTTTGATTTGTGAACTAACACTAATTTTTCCTCCAAGCATTTCAACATAAGCTTTTGAAATGGCCAAACCTAGACCTAAACCACTTAATTGAGCCGAAAATTCATCTTCAATTCTTCTAAACCTATCAAATATTACTTTTAGGTTTTCTTCATCTATTCCTAATCCGGTATCTTTAACTGCAAATACAATAGTCTTCTCCTTTTCATTTATTTGATAGCTAAAAATAATTTGTCCTTTTTCGGTATATTTTATTGCATTTGAAATCAAATTGACAATAACCTCTTTGAGTTTTATGACATCGGTTAAAATATTATTGGGGAAAGGAGATTCATTTTTAACAAAATACAATTTCAAATCTTTATCCACAGGAATAGTAACTTTTAATGTTTCGTACAATTCGGTTATACAAGCATCCAAATCAACCCTACTAATGTTTGGCACAATTTGTTTGGAATCAATCTTAGACATCTCGATAAGGTCTTCAATAATTGATACCAAATTAATCCCACAATTTTTTATAATTTTCAAATATTCACGCTTAGCTTCTTCACTCAAATTGGGTTCGTTTAGCAAATCGCTGAATCCTACAATAGCATTCATTGGGGTTCGAATTTCATGAGATAAATTGGCCAAAAAAGAAGATTTAAGTTTGTCACTTTCTTCGGCTTTTTCTTTTGAGAGCTCTAACTGTTTTCGTTGATTACTGTTTTCTTCAAATAAATTGCCAATATATCCAAACTCTCCAGGCTCTTTTTGCAAATCTTTAATTGCCATTTCATTGCCTGTTTCTAGAACATCTGTTATGGTTTTCAAAGGTTTATAAATCCATTTTCTAGAAAAATACAAATAGATAAAAACGTTAATCAAAGAAACCAAAATCAAAATAATAAGAATTTCTTTTGTGTTCTGATAATGCAAATTAAAAGGTCTTTTAAAAACTAAATTTGCAATCGCTGTATTCTTATAATCTAATAGTTTAACATCCGATTCAAGAACATCCTTCTGAATGTTGGCAGTATTATTTAGGGCAACTAATCTCACATTCGAACTACTAATGTTGTCCAAATTTTTACAAAAATTCTGATCTAAAAGTCTTACCATAAAAAAATAGCCTGAAGGCTTTGACTTATTTTTTTTGGGATCATCAGAAGGATGTATTGTGGCTCCAAAAACTTCAACCACACCCTCGGGAATTTTCATATAAAATCGAGTCAATTTTGCCTCATACAAACGAGTCAAAACCTCTTTAGGAATGAAATCAATCGTTTTAATTTTAGTATTAGACGTTTTAGTAATAAACTGATTATCTATTCCATAAACAGCAAGATAATCTACGTCATAGGATTCAAATTGACTTGCTATAAAAACATCATACCATTTCTTGTCTTTTGTTTTAGTAAACTTTACTAATTCATCCCAAAATGTTATATCAACAAGGGTCGATACAAGTGTTTTTGAATTGAGCTGAATAATTGAGGAAACTTCGTTGTCATACTGTTCTTGAGTAGATTTATAAACATGATGTTCTTGTTTATTGGTATAAATATAAAGTGCAACATATAACAAAAAAAACAAAACACTAGTACTTATAATCAATAAAAGTAGTTTGAAGTAAGTATTGAGGTCTCGAAACTTTTTCATAGAATTGAATAAAATTCACAAAAAATAAAATTAGTTATAAAGATAAATTAATTTAGTAATTTGAGTTAAAAAATAATGAAAAAAAACATCCTATTAAATTAGAATTCAACACATAAACCCTTCCTATTAGACTGAATATTTTTATCTTTACGAACTAATCTAGTAAAATGAAGATTGGACTAACCTTTTCTGAATCTAATTATGCCAATTATCCGAGGTGGATAAAAGAAACCGATTCTACTATTGAAATTATTGAGCTTTCGTATGAAGTAAATAATTTACAAGATGTGGCTCTTTGTGATGCCATCATTTTTACAGGCGGAATTGATATGGATCCTATTAAAAAAGTAGCATATGCTAATGCGCCAAAAGAATTTAATCTAGCTCGTGATCGTTTTGAAATGGCTGTTTTGGCAAAAGCTTTAGACGAAAAAAAGCCTATTCTTGGCATATGTCGAGGTTTGCAATTAATCAACGTTTATTGGGGTGGCAGTTTGCATTTAGATAATGGTGAGGATAAAAATAAAATTCATAGAAGAGAATCTGAGGATAAAATTCATCGTATTCAAGTAGAAAAAGACTCCTTATTTTATTCGATTGTACAACAAGAATTTGGTAATGTCAATAGTGCACATCACCAATCTATCGATGTATTAGGTTTGGGTTTAAAAGCTGTCGCTCATTCTGAAGATGGCGTTATCGAAGTTATAGAATCAGCAAATCCAGACGAACAATTTCTATTGGCTGTGCAATGGCATCCCGAAAGAATGGAAGATTTAGAAAGTCCTTTTAGCAAAAATATCCTAAGAGCTTTGCTAGAAAAAATAGGCTACTAATTTGAATTAAATTTTACTCTATTTCAAAAACCTTAAAATTATCAAATTGCTGATGACTTTTAGATGTTCTAAATCCAAAAAAACCTTTTTCATAAGGTTTCTCATCTTGAAAATCCCAATACAATTCTCCATTCAAGAAATATTGTATGTGACCCTTATTGACAATTATTTTTACCGAATATAATTTGTTTCCAACCAAAAGATGTTCCTTATCGCTGTATTCTTTTAAAATAGATTTATCATCAATTCCCTTGTACTTACGGAATCGGGAATAAGTGTTGTAATGCCCGCCAACACCAGCATAATACAAATTCAGGTTGTCATAAGAAGCAAATTTTCCATCTCTTTTTATTGCATTGGGAACTGAAGGATCAGTTGCCATCCAAAAGGCATTCATATCCGAAACTCGGTCGAAAGTACATCCATCTTCCACTACAATTACATCATAAGTAATCATTATATTTCCTGACAATTGGTTTTTGAACCAAATTGTTGCGCCAATAGAAGTTGAAACATCCAATTTGCCATCCATAATTTTAAGGCTTGATGTTTCCGGTTTTTCAAATTCAACATTCCAATTCGACCAATCTTTATCAAAATTATCTGAATAAATTAGTTCCATTTTTGACTGCGAAAAAAGAATCGAAGTGAAAACTAAAAAAACGAATAAGCAATATTTACTTTTCATAAGCGACTTTTTATAATACTAATAATCCTAATTCTCGTAAAGTATTCACTGGTTTAGAATACCAAAACAATTCAAAATCTTCTAAACTGGTTTCGAAATCTGATTTTATTTCTTTAAATGAATACGTTTTGGATTGGGAAACCGAAAGTTTTTCTAGCATTTGCAGCAACCATTCTCCTTCAATTTTTCCGGTTTGAATGGTAAAACTTTCCTTTTTATCGTGAAAAGTAAGCGACATCATTTCCCAACTGTTTCCTTTTTTGGATTTTGTAAAATGTTCCACAAGTGGCTTCCCTCCTAGCCAAACGATTTTGGCAGTTGGTTTGATGTTGAAATCCTCGTCTTCTTCTAAAGCATTGGCAATAAAATCGGGATGGATTTTTGTTTTCGGAATTTTAAAATCGAACCATTCTTGCAATTCATAGTCAAAACAAATGCCGTGCATAAAATTGAAAAGCGATTTCTTTAATCCAAAACTGAATTTATCGTGGTCGATTCCTGTTTTGTCCACATAATTAATATCGTTATTGGCGAAAACCTCCCCTAACCCCTCCAAAGGAGGGGAAGTAGGAACCACACCAAATTTCTCTGGATACATTCCAACTGGGCTGTGTGCTGTCATTGCAAACTGATGCCAAAAACCTGATTGCAAAACACCCGCTTCAAACAATTGACGCACCATTTCCAGACTGTCCACGGTTTCCTGAACGGTTTGAGTTGGATAACCGTACATCAAATAAGCGTGAACCATAATGCCGGCTTCTGTGAAATTTCGGGTAACTTTGGCCACTTGTTCTACCGTTACGCCTTTGTCTATCAATTGTAGCAATCGGTCGGAAGCCACTTCAAGTCCGCCAGAAACGGCGATACAACCTGAAGCTTTCAGCAACAAACATAAATCAGCAGAGAAACTTTTCTCGAAACGAATATTCGTCCACCAGGTAACCGATAATTTTCGGCGAAGAATTTCGAGTGCCAAAGCACGCATCAAAGCGGGTGGTGCGGCTTCATCAACATAATGAAAACCATTTTGCCCTGTTTGTGCTATCATTTCCTCCATTCGATCGCACAATAAATTGGCGGCAATGGGTTCGTACAGTTTTATATAATCCAATGAAATATCGCAAAAGGTGCATTTTCCCCAATAGCAACCGTGCGCCATCGTGAGTTTATTCCATCGTCCGTCGCTCCACATTCGGTGCATTGGATTCACAATTTCGATAACTGAAATGTATTTATCCAAAAACAAATCGGAATAATCAGGAGTTCCGACTTCGGATTGTTTGTAATCGCTTCGGATGGAATTGTTTTTGTAAACTACTTTTCCATTTTCTAAAAGAAAAGTTCTTTTAACCTCCCCTAACCCCTCCAAAGGAGGGGAATTGAAAACTAAATTACACAGCAATTCAACTGGTAATTCGCCATCATCCAAAGTGATATAATCGAAAAACTCGAAAACACGAGCATCCGAAAGTGAACGCAATTCGGTATTGGGAAAACCGCCTCCCATTGAAATCTTGATATTCGGATACTGTTTTTTTACATATTGAGCCGAACGAAAAGCGGAATATAAATTCCCTGGAAAAGGAACAGAAATCAGGAATAATTCAGGTTGTATGGTTTCCATTCTTTCCTTCAAAAGGGAAAATAAAACTTCGTCTATATAAGTTGGTTCTTCTTGTAAAGCAGCGTATAATTCGTCGAAAGAATTGGCAGATCGCCCCAAACGTTCCGCATAACGGCTGAAACCAAAATTGGCATCGACACATTCTACAATGAAATCGGAAATGTCTTCGAGGTATAAAGTGGCTAAATGCTTGGCTTTGTCCTGCGTTCCCATCGTTCCAAAAGCCCAATCCAGTTCTTCCAATTGTGCAAAACGGGAAGCTTCCGGCAAATAATCTTCCTGACAAATTTGGAGTGCCAAGGTTGGATTTTTCCCTTGCAAAAATGCAATAACCGAATCGATGGTTTTTATGTATTCGTCTTTTAGAGCAAGAATTCTTTTGCAGTTGTCGGTTGTCGGTTGTTGGTTGTTCGATTGAAACAAATCTTTCAATCCTTCTTTTGAAAACAATTTCAAAATCACTTCAATCCCTAAATCGGCTTGTGTTGCCGAAATGTTTTTGG
>ERZ1034363.663-NODE-663-length-22532-cov-4.777689_pt1 | contig 22532 bp, 16 predicted proteins | sample MGYA00520616_ERZ1034363 | MGnify/ENA primary metagenome ERZ1034363 (study PRJEB33736, sample SAMEA104284506) | Azolla filiculoides | biome: Urban; feature: Water surface; material: Ditch water | place: Netherlands | collected 2015-10-28 | depth 0-0.1 m ... | reverse complement strand
CTACGTTACGACAGACTGATAAATTTGTCTGTAATGGACGCCACGCAGATCAACATTTCATTCTAGCTGCTCTGGCTACATTGGCAGCCACCGCTTCTTTCGCTCAGTCTTCCGTTGAACTGTACGGTCGCATGGATTTGGGCTACGCATCGTCCAAAACCACCCTGGGTTCTACAACAACTAAAGTCACCAGCTTGGCTGGTGGCGATAGCCAGCGTACGTCAGACCGCATTGGTTTGAAAGGTACAGAAGATCTGGGCGGCGGTTTGAAGGCTTCGTTCAACTACGAAATGAACCTGACTCCTGATGCTACAGGCGCAGCTGATACCTCTATCGGCTCCGTTCGCGAAGGTTTCTTGGCTTTGTCTGGTGGCTTCGGCTCCGTCAAAGTCGGTACCATGACCAACGTTTTCGACGGCATGGTTGGCAACACTTGGAATAACGCTACTGGTTTGTCTGGTAGCAACGTCATCGTGATGCCTGGTCGTAGCACGAACACCATCGCTTACACCAGCCCATCTTTCAACGGCTTGACATTCGGCCTGGCAACTTTCAACGAAAAAACCAAAGTTGGCGCTACAACAACTGCTGCAGTGACCTCTGACGCAACAATTTTGTCGTTGAATTACGCCAACGGTCCGTTGGCAATTGCAGCCGGTTATGGCCAAATGGACAGCACTGCCGCTGTCGCCGCCATCAAGCTGGGTGGCTTGGAATCTGGTGCTTCTTACGCAGCTGCAGCTTTGGGTGTGACATCGACGGCAGTTAAAGCATCTTATGACCTCGGCGTTGCAGTTCCTTACGTGCTGTTTGCAGACAACGAGATTGATGCCACTGTGACAGCCGGTGGCTCCACTGGTGCAGCCAGTGCAGGTTTGCGCGCTACTGAAATTGGCGCAACATTCCCAATGGGTGCATTCACACCTTTCGTTTCTATGGTGAGCGGCAAGACAAGCGGCGACTTGTCTGGTTTCAAATACAGTGGCTATGAAGCTGGCGTGACATACGCACTGAGCAAGCGCACCACTGCTTACGTGACCCTGGGTCAAAAGAAACTGAAAGATGACGGCGCTCAAGTCGCCAAGAAAAATGCAACAGCTATTGGCGTTGCCCACAACTTCTAATTTGACGCTGGCGCAAGCCAGCTGAGAGTTAAAAGATCAAAAAACCCACCGTGGCAACACGGTGGGTTTTTTGTTGTGTGTGCCGCGTCAAGTGGCGTGTTTGTCATCCGACCGACATGTCTGTGCGTCACAATTCGCGTATTCTTTGAAACGTTTTGAACCGGACATGACCCTGCCCCATTTTTCTCGCCGCCAATGGCTGGCGTCTGCTGCTGGCAGCTTGTTTTCTGCGGTAGAGGTGCGTGCTGCGGCCTACCCTGACAAACCTGTGCGCATCGTGGTGCCTTTTGCCGCAGGGGCGGGTACCGATGCCATGGGGCGCTTGCTGGCACAGAAGTTGGGGGATTTGTGGGGTGCCAGCGTGGTGGTCGAAAACCGCACCGGGGCATCAGGCGCTATCGGCACGCAGTATGTGGCGCAAAGCCAGGCTGACGGGCACACGCTGTTGCTGGTGGCTGCACCTTTCACCACGGTGCCCGCCGTGTTGCCTACTGCCGGTTACGACCCCGTGGGCAGCTTTGCACCCATTGGCATGGTGGCCCAAGGGCCTTTGATGTGGGCTTGCCACAAGGATTTGCCTTTCAACACCTTGGCCGAATTGGTGGCGTATGCCCAAACCCGCCCTGGTCAACTCAATTACGGCTCGGCAGGTGCAGGCGGTATCAACCACCTGGTGCTGGAGCAGCTGAAGGCGAAAAAAGGGGTGTCGATCGTGCACATTCCATATCGCGGCATTGCCCCTGCAACCCTGGACATGATTGGCGGGCAAATCCACTTGCTCACAGGCACGATCCCGGCTTTGGCCCCTTTTGTGCGGGATGGGCGCATCAAGCCCTTGGCGGTGACCACTGCGCAGCGTCACCCATCTTTACCGCAGGTGCCGGGCTTGGCCGAGCAGGGTTTGGCCGATTTAACGGCCCTGAATTACTTTGGCTTGGTGGCCCCCAAAGGCACCCCAGCCGATGTGGTGGATCGTTTGGGTCAGGCGATTGGCCGCATCGCGGCCATGCCCGATGTGCAAGCGCGCTTCAAGGCCGATGCCCTGGAGCCCGCTCCGCAAGGCGTGGCGCACATGGACAGGTTCATTCGCAGCGATTTGGATGGCTGGAAGAAAGTGGTGCGCCAGCAAGGCATCCAGATGGACGCCATTTAAGCGGCCGTTGGTTTGGGTGAAAGACGCTTTGGTTGTTGGCTGTTGAAGTTTGGTGTCTGGTTTTTAACTGCGCTGAACGGCGGCATCCCAAGCGGCCATTTTGGCATCGGCCTGGTCGCGGCTCCATTGCGGCTCGAAAATGCGTTCGGTGGCCAGTCGCTCGCGCAGCTCGCCGGGCTCTTTGAACACGCCTTGCTGCAGCCCTGCCAGCAAAGCCGCCCCCAGGGCGGTGGTTTCGGTGGTTTGCGGTCGCACCACGGGCAGCCCCATCAAGTCGGCTTGCATTTGCATGAGCAAGTTGTTGCTGCAGGCGCCGCCGTCCACGCGCAAGGATTTGACTTGCAGATGTGGCAAGTGCTTGGCGTCGTTTTGCATGGCTTGCAGCAGCACCGTGCTTTGCAAAGCAATGCTTTCAAGCGCAGCGCGAGCAATGTGGGCCACACCACTGCCACGGGTCAAGCCCTGAATGCTGCCGCGTGCATGGGGCAGCCAATAGGGCGCTCCCAAGCCTGCAAACGCCGGCACAAGCACCACGCCATCGCTGTCGTTCACGCTGGCGGCCAACGTTTCAACTTCGCGGCTGTGCGTGATGGCTCTGAGGCCATCGCGCAGCCATTGCACCACCGCACCGCCCATGAAAACACTGCCTTCCAGGGCGTATTCGGGGGCGGCTTGGGGCTGCAGGTGTGCTGCGCAGGTGGTGATGAGGCCGCTGTGGCTTTGCAGCGCCGTATGCCCGGTGTGCATGAGCATGAAGCAGCCCGTGCCATAGGTGTTTTTGACTTCGCCTGCCTGCAAGCAAGCTTGCCCCAGCAAGGCCGATTGCTGGTCACCCGCCACCCCGCCAATGACAGGTCCAGCCCCAGGCCCCAGCAAGCCGTTTTTTACCCGCCCAAAGTTGGCCACAGAGGCATGTACCTCGGGCAACACGGCCCGCGGGATGTCGAACAAGGCGAGCAATTCATCGTCCCATTGCCCGGTGTGGATGTTCAGCAGCAAGGTGCGGCTGGCGTTGCTGATGTCGGTGGCATGGCTTTGGCCGCCGGTCAGTTGCCAGATGAGCCAGGTGTCGACGGTGCCAAAGGCCAGCTCGCCTGCTTGGGCTTGCGCGCGGGCACCGGGAACGTGGTCGAGCAACCAGCGCAGTTTGGTGGCCGAAAAATAAGCGTCCAGTCTCAGGCCGGTGCGCTGCTGAATGAGCGGCTCCACGCCTTGTTCCCGCCATTGCTGGCACAACGCTTCGGTGCGCCGATCTTGCCAAACGATGGCGTTGTGCAGGGGCATGCCGGTGCGGCGGTTCCAGAGCAGGGTGGTTTCGCGCTGGTTGGTGATGCCCACGCCTCGGATGTCGGCCGCCGTCAACTTGCATTGGGCCAGCACCTTTTGCGCTGTGTCGCGTTGGCTTTGCCAGATGCTCAAGGGGTCGTGCTCGACCCAGCCAGGTTGAGGGTAAATTTGCGGGAATTCTTGCTGCGCAGTGCCAACGATGTGGCCATGGTCGTTGAAAACAATCGCCCGGGAGCTGGAGGTGCCCTGGTCCAGGGCCAGCAAATAAATGGGTTGTGTCATGGGTTATCGGTCGGGGTGTCGGGAGACATGTCTTTGGCGGGGGCCACGACGCAGCGAACGGCTTGATCGCGCAAGAGGTTTTCAAAATCAGGGGATAGGGGCGCGTCGGTGAACAAGGTGTGCAGCGCTTTGAGCGGTGCCATCTCGATCATGGCGGCGCGGCCAAATTTGCTGTGATCGGCCACCAGCCAGACCTGGCGTGATTGCTCGACGATGGCCCGCGCCACCATGACTTCGCGCATGTCGAAATCGCGCAGGGTGCCATCGGCATCGATGCCGCTGATGCCGATCAGGCCGATGTCCACCTTGAATTGGCGGATGAACGACAAGGCCGCTTCCCCCACCACGCCCAGGTCTTCGTGGCGCACGGTGCCCCCGGCCATGAGCACCTCGCACTGGGGGTTGGCCGTCAAGGTGCGGGCCACGTGCAAATTGTTGGTGATCACCCGCAAATCAGCGTGGTGCAGCAGTTCGCTGGCCACGGCTTCGACGGTGGTGCCGATGTTCATGAACAAGCTGGCACCCGGCGGGATGGCAGCCGCCACGGTGCGTGCAATGCGCTGCTTGGCCTCGGCATGGGTGCGCTGGCGCTGGGTGTAGGTGGTGTTGCGGGTGCTGCTGTCAATGGCGCGCACGCCACCATGAAACCGTTCCATGGCCCCGGTTTCGGTCAGTCGCTGGATGTCACGGCGGACGGTTTGCAATGTGGTGCCGAATTGGGCTGCCAAAGCCTCGGTTTTGAGGCTGCCATGTTCGCGCACATGGTGCAGCATGGCTTGTTGTCTGGGATTGAGTGCCATGGTCATGGCCTTGTTGTAACCGGTTTTTGATGTTGGAGACTTAGGGATTTCGAGCATATATGATCATTTATTCTTCCTGTATAAACCTAAAAAGAAAATAAACGAACATAAACAATCAATTTATTCGCTCCATTATGTTTCGACCTGATCTTTCAGACTGGACCCAGGCACCGTGCGATGTGCTGGTGATCGGTGGCGGTGCCACCGGTCTGGGTGTGGCCGTGCAGGCGGCGCTGGAGGGTCGCCGTGTGGTGCTGGTCGAGGCGCGCGATTTTGCATGTGGCACGTCGTCACGTTCGACCAAGTTGCTGCACGGTGGGGTGCGTTATTTGGCGCAGGGGCGTTTCAAGCTGGTGCGCGAGGCCTTGCGTGAACGGGCCATTGTGTTGGGCCTGGCCCCGCATTTGGCACAGCCCTTGCCGTTTGTGGTGCAAGAGAGGCGTTGGCTGTCGTGGGCCATCACGGCTTTGGGGCTCAAGCTGTACCAGTGGCTGGCTGGACGCTTGAGTTTGGGGGCCACCGAGTCCATCAGCCAGCGCAGCTTGCGCGACAGCGGTGTTGCATTGCCCGGCACGGTGGCTGGTGTGCGTTATTGGGATGGTCAATTTGAAGATGCCCGTCTGGCATTGGCCTTGGCGCGGACTGCACAGGCCGCAGGTGCTCGGGTGCGCAACCACACCCGTGTGGTTACCCTGAAGCCGCACGAAAAAAATTGGGAAGTGACGCTGCAAGACGACCTGAATGGTCAGCAAATCACCCTGAGGGCGCATTGTGTGGTCAATGCCACTGGCGTTTGGGTCGATGCCTTGCGTCAGCAGGCTTTGTCGGCCCTGCCGCAATCATCGGCCTCGAGTTTGGCCTCGCATTCGGTGGTGCTGCACGGCCTGGTCAAGCCGAGCCAAGGCGTGCATCTGGTGGTGGACCGTGCGCGATTGCCGCTGAACGAGGCGGTTCTGGTGCCGCGAACCTCTGATGGGCGTGTGTTGTTTGCGGTCCCTTGGTTGGGGGCCACAGTGATTGGCACGACCGATACCCCGCGTGACGATGCCCCACTGGAGCCGCGGCCCATGGCCGAAGAGTTGGCCTTCTTGTTGGGTGAAACAGCGCGTGCCTTGGGTGTTCGCTTGCAGGCACACGATGTGAAAAGTGTCTGGGTGGGTTTGCGCCCTTTGGTGGATAACGGGCATGGCCAGCAGGGGCCAACGGCGCAAATGTCCCGCGAGCATTTAATCGCCAGGGAAGTGCCCGGATTTGTGACAGTCACGGGCGGCAAATGGACGACTTACCGCAGCATGGCACAAGAGGTGTTGGTCACCTTGGAGGCTTCTGGCGATTTGCCGGTTGCACTGCGTGAGGCGCACACCGAAAGTCACCCCTTGTTTGGTGCGCCCGCAGCCGGGGCGCTGCCTACCAGTTTGCGTGACGCGCCAGGTGCGCATTTGCTGGGATCTGAAGCGGCGCAGGTGTTGAATGTGCCGGGCAGTGAGGAGTTGCTCGGCTTGGGGCTGACGGCGGCGATGGTTCGCTACTGTGCGCGTTCGGAGTGGGCTGTCACGGTGGAGGACATGCTGGCGCGACGCTGGCGGGTGTTATTTCTAGACGCCCGATTGGCCGAACAGATGGCCCCGCGTGTGGCCGAGTTGCTGCAACAAGAGACGGGCATCGACCCGGCGTTGCCTGCATTTTTGGCTTTGTGCCAGCAATACCAGTTGAGCCCGTCCGACTGGGCGGGCACATGAATGTGATGGAGACATGTTTGTGAACAACGATACGATTTCCAATGTGCGCTACGGCATCATCGGCTGCGGCATGATGGGGCAGGAACACCTGCGCAACATCGCCTTGTTACCGGGTGCTTCGGTGACCCGGATCTTTGAGCCAGATGACGCAATGGCGGCTGCGAGTTTGGCGCTGGCGCAAGGCAGTCAGCGGGCTGCGAGTCTGGCCGAGGTGATTACCGCATCCGATGTGGATTGTTTGCTGGTGGCCAGCCCCAATTTCAGGCATGCGCAGCAGTTGGCCGAAATTGCCGCGTTGCGCCCCTTGCCCGTGTTGCTGGAAAAGCCTGCATGCACTTCACTCGAAGAGCTGCGCGAACTGGCCCTGCTGGGACGCGCTTATGCTGCGCCCATTTGGGTGGCGATGGAATACCGCTACATGCCGCCTGTGACCCGCTTGACCGAAGAAGCCCACAGCCAGAACAACACCGGGCCGCTTGCCATGCTGTCCATCCGTGAGCACCGCTTTCCCTTCTTGGTCAAGGTGGGCGACTGGAATCGCTTCAACCGTTACACCGGCGGTACGTTGGTCGAAAAGTGTTGCCATTTTTTCGACCTGATGCGGCACGTTCTGCGCAGCGAACCTGTGCGGGTGTATGCGTCCGCTTCAGTGGCGCACAACCACCTTGAAGAGCGCTACCCTGATGGTGTACCCGACATTCTGGACAACGCCTATGTGGTGGTGGATTTTGCCAACGGTCAGCGTGCTTTGCTCGAGCTGTGCATGTTCGCCGAAGGCGCGCGTTATCAGGAAGAAATTTCGGTGGTGGGCTCGCGGGGCAAGGCCGAGTGTTTTGTACCCGGGCCAGGTCGCTTCTGGCCAACACATCTGGGCGAGCCGCCAGTGCCCAAGGTGGTGATCAGCCCCCGTGCCCCCAAAGGCCCGCGCGAACTGGAAGTGCCAGTTGATCCTGTGGCCTTGGCCGCCGGAGACCACAACGGCTCCACTTTTTACCAGCACCAACGCTTCAACGCTGTGGTGCGCGGCGTGGGCCAGGTCGAGGTCGGTTTGAAAGATGGCCTGGCCGCTGTGCTGATGGGGCTGGCTGCACAAGAGTCGGCACGCACGGGCCAAGCCATTGACCTGACTCAGGGCGCTTATGCGCTGAGTCAAATTTAAAGCGATGCCCTCTGTGCAGCTTGCATCAGCCCAGAACTTCGCGCACAAAATGCGCAGCCTTTTGCCAGTCGTCAGCGGTCATGGCGTGCCCGCCTGTTCGCTCATGCCATTGCAATCGGCGAGGGTGCCCTTGCCAATGCGGGCCAAGCACTTCGGCCATGTGCCGGGTGCCTTCGGGGTTGGCCCACAGGTCATCGCTGGCCTGGAGCAGACACACACCACGCGGAGCGATGTGTTCCAGCAAAAAGCGGGGGGCATCAATGGCCATAAGGTGCTCGCGCACAGCCGCTTGCTGGGTGTCCGGACCCAGCCAGTGGGGGAATTGGCTCGCCAGTTGGCTCAGGCTTTCGGCGCTGGGCGGGGTGATGGCCAAAGACGCTGCGCCGGCGGTGCCACTGTTGTGAGCGATGACGGCGTCGATGCGGTCATCAAGGGCGGTGGCCAGCAAGGCGGCTTTGCCACCTCTGGAATGGCCTGCCACGGCGATGCCGGACATTCGGTCGTCATTGATCTGCCGCAAGGCATCTACACAGCATTGCAGGCCCCACGCCCAGACCGCCAGACACCCGCTGCTCAGGTGTGGCCAGTGTTCAAAAACCGGACCTTCGCGCTGCGCGGTGTCATTGTCAAAAGCCAGTTCGGTGCGGTTGAACCAGGCCAGCGCAGTCTCTTGTTGCAGTGTGGCCGAGACGGCGTCGTTGTCCAAAACATGGGGCCAGCAAGCATCGGGGCTGAGCAGCACCGGGCAGCGTTTGGCGTGGCGGGGCCAAATCAGCGTCAAGGTCCAGCTGATCCAAGCAGGCCCGCCCGCACTGACGCGCCACAACTGCAACTCGCGGTCGGTTTGCAAGAGCCGGTGCATGCGCTGCGTTTGCACAACCCCGTCATGCGGCACGAAGCCCCCAAACAGGGTCTCGAGAGCTGCGAGGTGTGGCGTCGCATGCGGCGACGGGAGAGTCGATTCATTCAGCATTCGTGTAAACGATTAGCATGTTTCAGCGTCATTGAACTATATTCATTTCATCACTAAACGAGGAGTCAACCATGAAATCTGTTTTTATTCGTCCCCTGGCTTTGGCCGCAGGTCTATCCGCTTTGGCGGGTTTTGCCCATGCAGGAGAGATCCGCGTCATGTGCTACCAGGACGGCGTGGAGTGCGAGGTCACGGCCGAGTTGGCCAAGCGCTTTGAGGCCCAAAATCCGGGCACCAAAGTGGTGGTGGATAACGTGCCCTACAAGACCATCGTGGAGCAGTTGCCTGTGCAGTTGGCCGCAGGCCAGGGCCCAGACATTGCCCGTGTGACCGATCTGGGTGGCCTGTCCAAGTACTACCTGGACATTTCTGCACACCTCAAAAACCGCAAGTATTGGGATGACAACTTTGGCGCCACCGCCCCTTGGTTGCGCCCCAGCGCCACCGACAAGGGCATTTACGGCTTCATGTCGCAATTGACCATGACCGGTCCGTTTGTGAACAAGACACTGTTTGAACAAGCCAAAGTGCCCATGCCTGGTGCCAAGGCCACTTGGGATGACTGGATGGAAGCCAGCCGCAAAGTGGCCAAGGCCACTCAACTCAAGGCCGCTGCCGCGTGGGACCGTTCTGGTCACCGTTTTGCGGGGCCTGCCATCAGCTATGGTGCCAAAATTTTTGATGCCCAGGGCAACCCCGTCATCGATGCTGGGTACAAAAACACGGTCAACAAATTTGTCGCGTGGCACAAAGACGGCGCCATGATGCGCGAAGTGTGGGCTGGTACAGGGGGCTCTACCTACGCTTCGTCGATCGATGAATTCATCAATGGCAATGTGGCCATGGTGCTGGCCGGTAGCTGGCAAATCGGCAACCTGCAAAACAAGGTGGGCAGCAATTTTGACTGGGTGGCGGTGCCCAACCCTTGCGGTCCTGCTGCGTGCTCGGGCATTCCCGGTGGCGCGGCCTGGGTGGCACTGAAGACCAGCAAGTCGCCCAAAGAAGTGGGGGCCTTCATGGACTTCATGGCATCTGAGGCGGCTTATGCCGAGTTCAGCGCCCGCACCAACAACATTCCCGCTCATGCCGGTTTGGCCAAAAAAGGTGTGGACTACGCCAGCGCCAAGCCCGCAGCCAAAGCCGCTTTGGGTGTGTTCAGTGCCGGTGTGGCGCAGCTCGCACCTGTGGCCTATCAGTTCCAGGGCTACAAGTTCAACCGCGCCATCATGTTGCCCACGGTCAGCCGTGTGACGCAGGCGATTGTGGGTGAGATGAGCACGGATGAGGCGGTCAACAAGATCACCTCTGACATGCAAGACGCCGTCAAGCAAGCCCAGAAGTAAGTCCGGGCTGAGTTTGGCAACACAGGTGTGGGCATGCACATGCCCACACCGCTTCTCCATTGGTTTGCAGATCGCCCCGCTTTGACTGCGGGGTGAGGTTTTTTCATGAGATTTCTCGCCTTCTTTTTCAATTTGCTGGAACCTTTTTTCAGGTTCGGGCAGCAGCGCTTGGGTCTGCAGCGGCTGGGGTGGCTTTTTGTCGCGCCCAACCTGATCGTGTTTGGCTTGTTTTGCTTTTTGCCCATCTTGATCAACCTGATCTACGCGGTAACGGGCGGGGTGCAGTTGATGCCCTTGAGTCGTCCTTACACGGGGGCTGAAAATTTTCAGATTTTGTTTGAATGCGGCGATTACCTGGACTTGTCGACTTGCCGCAAAGACGTGTTCTGGCGGGCGATTTTCAACACCGTGAAGTTCAGTTTTATCCAGGTGGGCTTGATGGTTTTGCTGGCCATGGTCACGGCACTGGTGCTCAACCGGAAAATTTTGGGACGGGGATTTTGGCGCGGGGTATTTTTCTACCCGGTCTTGTTGTCGCCTGTGGTGGTGGCCTTGATCTGGAAATGGTTGTTGCAGAGTCAGGGCGCGTTCAACGCAGGCTTGGTGGCGCTGGAGATGTCGCCAGTGCAGTGGCTGACCGAATCGGGTTGGGCTTTTTTCTGGACCGTGTTCGTGTCGATCTGGGCGCACATGGGTTTTTACACCCTGATTTTGCTGGCCGGACTGCAGGCCATTCCGAAAGATTTGTACGAGGCTGCCGAGATGGACCGCGCCAGCCCCTGGCGCACCTTGACCCGTATCACTTTGCCTTTGCTGATGCCCAACCTGATCGTGGTGTTGGTGCTGGCGGCCATCCGCGCAGTGCAGGTGTTTGACGAGGTGTTTGTCTTGACCGGTGGTGGTCCGGGTTCGGCCACCACGTTCATTGTCCAGTTCATCTATCAGACGGGTTTCGCGGAGCAAATCCATTTGTACGGTTTGGCGGCGGCCGCTTCATTGGCGCTGGCGTTTTTCTTGATTGTGTTGACTGTGGCGCAGTTGCGTCTGACGCGTGCCAGCGAAGCTGGCCAGAAAGGACGCTGAGATGGGCTGGATGAATTTTTTGTGGCGCACGCGAGGGCGTCAGCGTCTGGATTGGACCGACGTGCTCAGTTACACCTACCTTGTGGTGGGTTTGTTCACCATGTTCGCGCCGGTAGTGTGGTTGGTCATGTCGTCTTTCAAGACCGAGGCGGCCATTGGGCAATTTCCGCCCACGTTCATGCCTTACACACAAAAAACAGTGGTGGTGGCAGGGCACGACAAACCCTTGCCGCTGTTCACGGTGACGCTGGACGATGGTCGCAAACGCGAAATGGCGCAGGTTCAGCGCATGGGCATCATGGCCAGCATGGTCGACCCCGCAGCACCTGAAGAGCGGGTGCAGGTCAACATCCGTCAGCGTGAGCCGGTCAACACCTTGAAGTTCGCCTGGGGCAACTACACCGAATTGTTTGGCAAGTTCACCTTTGGCACCTACCTGTGGAACAGTGTTTTCATCACGGTGGTGGCCACGGTGCTGACCTTGCTCTTCAACTCCATGGCCGCATTTGCCTTGTCCAAATACAAGTTTCGCGGACAAAAAGGGGTGTTCTTTCTCATCATCGCCACGCTGATGATTCCGCCCACCATCATCTTGGTGCCGGTGTTTTTGGTGATCAACCAGGTGGGCTTGCTCAACAGTTTGTGGGGCGTGATCTTGCCGGCGGTGGCCACGCCCACCGGGGTGTTTTTGCTACGGCAGTACATGCTGACCATTCCGGATGAGTTGATCGAGGCCGCCCGCATGGACCACGCCAGTGAGTGGCGCATTTATTGGCGCATTGTGTTGCCCTTGTCTGCGCCTGCGCTGGCTGTGTTGGCGATTTTCTCGGTCATGTGGCGCTGGAACGATTTCTTGTTGCCCTTGATTGTGTTGTCCAAAAACGAGTTTTTCACCTTGCAGCTGGCACTTAACTCTTTTCAGGGTGAGCTCAATACCCAGTGGCACTACCTGTTGGCCATGACGGTCATCACCTTGTTGCCCGTCACCTTGGTGTTTGCATTTCTTCAGCGTTACATCACCACCGGCATCGCAGGTGCCGGGGTGAAGTGAGCGGTTTGTTTTTTATATTTTTTCAGGTCGTTGATCGTGTCCACTCTTGAATTACGTGCCCTTTATAAAAAGTTTGACCAAACCTCGGTGATCCACGGTGTGGATTTGCAGGTGGCCCACGGCGAGTTTGTGGTGTTTGTCGGCCCCTCTGGCTGTGGCAAATCCACCCTTTTGCGCATGATCGCCGGGCTGGATGTGCCCACCGATGGGGATTTGCTGATTGACGGACAGCGTGTCAATGATGTGGGTGCTGCCGAGCGTGGTTGTGCCATGGTGTTCCAGTCTTATGCGCTGTATCCGCACATGACGGTATACGACAACATGGCATTTGGTCTTGAAAACGCCAAGGTACCGCGTGCAGAAATTGAACGCAAAGTGCACGAGGCGGCGACATTGCTCCGATTGGACCCGTTGCTGCAGCGGCGACCGACCCAGCTGTCAGGTGGTCAGCGCCAGCGTGTGGCGATTGGCCGGGCCATTGTGCGCAATCCCAAGATTTTTCTGTTCGATGAACCGCTGTCCAACTTGGATGCCGAGTTGCGCGTGTCCATGCGCAGCGAGTTGCGGGAACTGCATCAGCGCTTGGGCGCCACCATGGTTTACGTGACCCACGACCAGGTGGAAGCCATGACCATGGCCGACAAGATTGTGGTGCTGCGAGCCGGTTTGGTGGAACAGGTGGGCACCCCGGTGTCGCTGTATGAAAAACCTTGCAACACCTTTGTGGCTGGTTTCATTGGCAGCCCGCGCATGAACTTCATGCCTGCTGCCTTGGTTCGCGCCTGCCCGGCTTTGGCTGCGTGGGTGCCGTCCCAGGCGCATCAAGTGGGCATTCGCCCTGAGCATTGGCAGGCGTGTGGGCCTGGTGAAGGCTTGTCCATGACCGTGCGCCATGCCGAATACATGGGCGCCCAACGTCTGGTGCATGCCGAGCTGCAAGACCAGACCCGGGTGGAGTTGTTGGTCGATGGCGAGCACGCGTTGTCTGCTGGGCAGACCATCCACATGCGCGTGGCTGAACACCATTTACATGTTTTTGATCCACAAGACCAGCGCATTGAAAGGGCTGCTGTATGAAACCCGTTGCCACTTCTGGCTGGAAAGCCCTGCCCGGTTCACCCGAGGCCGACGCGGTCGCCGCGCTCACCCCGGGTGGTCAGCTGCGCCTGGTGTTTTTGTCGGACACGCTGGCGCGTGTGAGCTGGCAACCAGAGCAGGATTACAAAGAGCCCCGAACTTGGGCCATTGCCCCGGTGGCGGGTGAAGATGTGCCTTGGCAAGGGCGTGAGCGTCCCAGCTTGGCGGGCTTTGCGCGGCCCCAGTTGACGGCAGCTGCGAATGGCCAAGGCTTGCAGACCGGCAAGCTGGCGGTGCACTGGACAGGCGGCAACGGAGACCCGGTGCGTCTGGAATGGTCGCAGCCCGGCAGCGGCAAGGTTTTTCAGTCCGACCGTGTGACCAGTGCGTATTTGAGCGAGAAGCGCACAGGACTGGTGCGCCACTGTGTGGTGCGCGATCCGCGAGAGCATTACTTTGGACTGGGCGACAAGACCGGGCCGCTGAACTTGCATGGCCGACGTTTGCGTTGTTTGGGCCAGGACTCGATCGGTTATGACCCGGAGCGTGGCGACCCGCTGTACAAGCATTGGCCATTCTTGATGACCCGAACGGTCGACGGTTTGTGGGTTGGTATTTATTACGACACCTTGTCCGCTTGCACATTCGATCTGGGCTGCGAGCACGACAACTACCACGGCTTGTTTCGCACCACCGAAATTGACGATGGCGATCTGGACTATTACCTGATGGTAGGTGAGACCCCTGCACAGGTGATTGCGCAATTTGTGCAGCTGGTGGGCGGTACCTTGCTGCCACCCCGCTGGACTTTGGGCTTTGCCCAGACCGCCATGGGCTTGGCCGATTCGCCGAATGCACAAGAGTTGCTGGAGTCGTTTGTCGACGAATGTCAGCAGCATGGCGTGCCAATCTCGTCTTTCCACTATGGCTCGGGTTATTCGAGTCGTGGCAAGCAACGTTATGTGTTCACTTGGAACACCAGCAAGTTCCCGGACCCTGAACGGGTCAATGCCAAATTCCATGCCGCCGGCATGAAGCTGGTGGCCAACCTCAAGCCATGCTTGCTGGACGACCATCCAGCCTATGCTGACTTGGCCAAGCAAGGTGCGTTCATCGAGCACGAAGACACGCGCCAGCCTGTGGTCGAGCCTTATTGGGATGGCCAGGGTTCGCACCTGGACTTCACCCGCACACAGGCCATTCAGTGGTGGCAGTCACAGCTCAAGGCGCAGATTTTGCAACGCGGCATTGACGTGGGCTGGAACGACAACAACGAATATGCCATTCAGGCAGAAGACGCCTTCAGCGCGGGCCTGGGGCAGACCATTCCCATGCACCGCAGTCGTCCTTTGCATGGTTTGTTGATGACGCGTGCCACCTTCGAGTCGCAACAAGCCCATGCCCGCGAAACCGGGCAGGATGATCTGGTCTTCACCATCACCCGCGCAGGCCCGCCAGGCCTGCAGCGGTATGCCCAAACCTGGTCTGGTGACAACACCACCAGCTGGGCCAGTTTGAAGTGGAACATCCGTACCGGCTTGCAAATGAGCCTGTCGGGCATGTTCAATATCGGGCATGACGTGGGTGGTTTTTATGGGCCGATCCCTGATCCTGAATTGTTCCTGCGCTGGGTGCAGGCGTGCAGCCTGAATCCGCGCATGGTCATGAATTCATGGAAAGAGGGCAATGTCAGCAATTTGCCCTGGATGCACCCGGAGGTCACGGAGGCGGTCACCCAGGCCATCCGATTGCGCTACCGGCTGTTGCCCTACATGTGGCAGTGCTTTGAAGCGGCCAGTCAAAAGCACGAGCCCATCATTCGGCCCACGTTTTTCAACTTCCCGAACGATGCGCGTTGCTTGGAGGATTGCGACGACTTCATGCTGGGCGATGCCTTGCTGGTGGCACCGGTCGTGGCGCAAGGCGCGACGCAACGCCGGGTGTATTTGCCCGAGCTGCCGCGAGGGGAGAGCTGGTTTGATTTTTACACCCGCAAACCGATGGCGGCAGGTGCCGAACACGAGGTGGATGCCCCCTTGAACAATCTGCCCTTGTTTGCACGCTCTGGCGCGCAGATTCCTGTGGCGAATCCTCAAGCCGGGGCTTTGCCCCGGTTCGATGATCCTGTCTCGGAAACGCTGGTGTTTTGACGCTTTTCAGGACTGCGGTATTCCCGCCTTCTGAATCACATCGCTCCAGCGTTTGATGTCACTGTCCAGCAACTGCGCCAATTGCGCAGGTGTGCTGGCTTTGGCTTCGACGTTGAAGCCTGCCAGACGCTGGACCATCTCAGGCTCTGACAGCACTTTGGCCACTTCGGCACTCAAGCGGTCGACGATGGCTTTGGGCGTTTTGGCGGGCGCAGCCAATGCATTCCACGACGATACGTTGAAGTTGCTCAAGCCCGACAGTTCTCGCACCACCGGCACTTGCGGCTGGTCTTTGGGCCGCGACGCGCCCATCACCCCCAGCAGGCGAACCGCTTTGGCATTGATTTGCGGCTTGAGCGGTCCCAAAATTTCCACCACCACATCGACTTGACCACCACGCAAGGCGTTGATGACAGCGGGCGTGCCGTTGTAGGGGATGATCTGGGTGATCAGATTGGCTTGCGAGCGGAACAGCTCAGCCGCCAGGTGCTGGGTGCTGCCGATGTTGATGGTGCCGATGTTCAGCTTGCCCGGATTGCCCCGCCCAAAACTGACCAGCTCGGCCAGCGTTTTGTGCGGTGACGACTCGGGGACCACGATGGCGATGTCGAACAGGCCCAGCAAGGAAACGGGTGCAAAGTCGGTGCGCGGGTTGAAGGGCAGTGTCTTGAACAAGCCCGCACTCACTGCCGTGCCGTTGGACATCAGCAGCAAGGTGTGGCCGTCGGGTGCGGCTTTGGCCACCAGTTCGCCTGCCACGATGCCGCCCGCGCCAGGCCGGTTGTCAATCACCACAGCTTGCCCCAGGCTCTCGGACAGTTTTTGGGCCACGGCGCGTGCCGTCAGATCGGCCACGCCGCCAGCGCCAAAGGGCACCACGATTTTGAGCGGCTTGGAAGGGAAAGCTGATTGAGCCTGTGCCCAGCCTGCAGGCAGTGTGCTCAAAGCCAAGGATTGCAGCAAATGACGGCGGTTGAACATGGAGATGCTTCCAGAATGAATAAATTGAAAAATGAATGAAAATTGACATTCAATGCAAGACGCCATTGTCTTGCATCGGTGTTGAGGGAGCATTCATGGTTTTTACGGGGTCATGGGGCTGGAGTGCTGTAGGCGTGCTGTGCCTTGCTGTTCTGAGCGGATGCGCCAGCCATGGCGTAAGTGATAGAGCGTCTGTACCTGAGGCTTCGATGCCAGCGTCAGGCGGCTTGCATTTTCGCCCGCAAGACAAAGCGCAATGGGAGGCAGTGTCTTTGCCCGGCAAGTTGCGCACAGCGTTCAAGCTGGAAAAACATGGCCATCGCCACGCGCTGCAAGCCCATGCGCAATCCTCGGCCAGCTTGATGCGACAGCGCGTGAATGTGGCACCAGAGAAGTTGGGGCGTCTGCAGTTTGAGTGGCAAGTGGACAACCTGATGCCTGGCGCTGACATGGCCGAGTCGGGGCGTGGTGATTCCCCGGTGCGTTTGATTTTGGCCTTTGACGGCGACCGCAGCCGTTTTTCAGCCAAGAATGCCATGCTCAGTGACTTGACCGAAGCGCTCACAGGCGAGCCATTGCCCTACGCCACCTTGATGTATGTGTGGTCCAACCACCACCCGATAGATTCGGTCATCGTCAACCCGCGCACCGACCGTGTGCGGAAAATGGTGGTCGAGTCTGGCGGCGCCAGACTCAAACAGTGGCTGTTATACCAACGCGATGTAAAGGCTGATTTTGAAAAAGCGTTTGGCGAAGCGCCCGGCGCTTTGGTGGGGGTGGCCATCATGACCGACTCTGACAACACCCGCAGCAATGTGCGGGCTTGGTACGGCGACATCCGTTTCGACTGAAATCGCACCAGTCTTGTGCGCGACACCTGATTTGGGGGAATTCCCTCTCCCTGACGCGGGCGTGAATGTTGCATAGTGTTCACCTTTGAACAACACAATTCACGATCAAGGTGACTTTGATGAAGAATGCTTCAAGTTTGACGATTCGCACCAGTGCGCTGGTGCTGTCTTTGGGTTTGGCTGGCCTGATGGCGGCCACGGCGGTACAGGCCAAGCCCTTCAAATGGTCCAGCGCCAGCGACATCCCGACGCTCGACATCCATTCGCAAAACAACGCATTGGGCAATGGCGTGCACGCGGCCATTTTTGACTCGCTGGTGTACTACAACAGCAAAACTTTCAAGGTCGAGCCGAAATTGGCCACATCCTGGAAAGAAATGTCGGGCACGCAGTACCGTTTCAATTTGCGCAAAGGCGTCAAGTTCAGCGACGGCTCGGCCCTGACGGCCGACGATGTGGTGTTTTCTCTGGAGCGTGCCCGCGCCAAGACTTCCAACTTCAACGTCTACACCCAAGGCTTCAGCAAAGTGGTGAAGGTGGACGCCAACACGGTCGACATCCTCTTGAGTGGCCCCAATCCGGTGCTGCTGAACCAGCTGACCGAGTTGCGCATCATGAGCAAGGCCTGGGCAGAAAAGAACAAGTCGGTTGAACCCAAAGACTCCAAGTCCAAGGAAGAAAACTTTGCCCACCGCAACGCCATGGGCAGCGGGGCGTATATGGTCAAAGAGTGGCAGCCCGACCAAAAGCTGGTGTTGGTGAAAAACCCCAACTGGTGGGGTTGGGCAGATGCTGCCACCAACGTGACCGAGGTGATCTACACGCCTATCAAAAACGAGGCCACACGCGCTGCGGCTTTGTTGTCGGGTGAAATCGATTTTGTGCTGGACCCCAGCCCTCAAGACCTGGGCCGCATGCGAACCAACGCCAATCTGAAGGTGATTGATGGGGTAGAGAACCGCACCATCTTTTTGGGCATGGACCAAAACCGTGCCGAGTTGCCCGGCTCCAACGTCAAGGGCAAAAACCCGCTCAAGGACGTGAAAGTGCGCAAAGCGCTTTACCAGGCGATCGACATTGACACCATCCACCGCGTGACCATGCGCGGCTTGTCACAAAACACGGGGGCACTGGTGGCACCTCAGGTCAATGGCTGGACCGAAGGGGTGAACAAGCGTTTCCCGTATTCGCAAGAAGATGCCAAAAAACTGTTGGCCGAAGCCGGTTACCCGCAAGGTTTTGAAGTCGACTTTGCTTGCCCCAACAACCGCTATATCAACGACGAAGAAATCTGCCAAGCCATCACCGCCATGTGGGCCAAAGTGGGTGTCAAAGCCAAGCTGCGCACGCTGCCGTTGGTGACTTATTTCCCCATGATTCAGCGCTACGAAGCCAGTATTTACATGCTGGGATGGGGCGTGCCCACTTTTGACGGCTTGTACAGCCTGCAATCGCTGGTGCGCACCGTGGGCACCGGGGGTGACGGCAACTACAACGTGGGCCGCTACACCAACCAGCGCATGGACTATGTGGTGGACCGCATCAAGACCGAAACCGATTTGCCCGTGCGCAACCGCCTGCTGACCGAAGGCCTGCAACTGCAAAATGACACGGTGGCGCACATCCCGCTGCACAACCAAGTGATCCCTTGGGCCATGAAGAAAAACGTCGAGGTGGTGCACCGCCCCGATAACCGCCTCGACTGGACGCTGATCAAGGTCAATTGATGTTTGCTTTTATTTTGCAGCGGCTGATCCAGGCCGTGGTCGTCATGGTCACGGTCGCCTTCATCGCCTTTTTGCTGTTTCAGTATGTGGGCGATCCGGTGGTGTTCTTGCTGGGGCAAGACGCGACGCCCGATCAGATCAAGGAGTTGCGCCAGGGCTTGGGCTTGGACCAACCTTTCTTTGTGCAGTTTTGGCATTTTTTGTCCAATGCGGTGCAAGGTGAGTTTGGCTTGAGCTTGCGGCAAGGCTCCAAGGTCTCGCGCCTGATCGCCGAGCGATTGCCTGCCACTTTGGAATTGGCCTTGGTGGCCGCCACGCTGGCGCTGGTCATTGGCATTCCCATGGGGGTGTATGCGGCCTTGCGCCGAGGCACTTGGGCCAGTCAGCTGCTCATGACGGTGTCGCTGCTGGGGGTGTCCTTGCCCACTTTCTTGATCGGCATTTTGCTGATCTTGGTGTTTGCGGTGATGCTCGGCTGGTTCCCTAGCTTTGGTCGGGGCGAGGTGGTGCAGATGGGGTGGTGGTCGAGCGGCTTGATGACGGCCAAGGGCTGGCACCACATCGTGCTGCCCGCCGTGACACTGGCGATTTTTCAGCTCACGCTCATCATGCGTTTGGTGCGTGCCGAGATGCTGGAGGTGCTGCGCACCGACTACATCAAGTTCGCCCGTGCTCGGGGCTTGTCTAACCGGGCCATTCACTTTGGCCATGCGCTTAAAAACACACTGGTCCCTGTGCTCACCATCACCGGTTTGCAGTTGGGCGGGTTGATCGCGTTCGCCATCATCACCGAGACGGTGTTTCAGTGGCCCGGCATGGGTTTGCTGTTCATTCAGGCGGTGACCTTCGCAGACATTCCGGTCATGGCGGCTTATTTGTGCCTGATCGCGCTGATCTTTGTGGTCATCAACCTGATCGTTGATTTGCTTTACTTTGTGGTCGACCCGCGCCTGCGTGTGGGCAAACCTGGGGGGCACTGAGCATGGGCGCTTCTTTGCAATCGGTGTTGGGGCGTGGGGCCGCGTTTGCACGCATTGCCCAGTTCCACCCCGAGCTGACGGCTTTTCGGCGTGACTTGCATGCCCACCCCGAGTTGGGCTTTGAAGAGGTTTACACCGCACGTCGCGTGGCGGAAATGCTGCAGCTTTGCGGGGTTGACAGCATCCACACGGGCATTGGCAAAACAGGTGTCGTCGCTTTGGTCCACGGACAAGGGCGCTCGGCCAGCAATCCGGGCCGCATGGTCGGTCTGCGGGCCGACATGGATGCGCTGCCTCTGACCGAATTCAACGAGTGCACCTGGAAGTCGGGTACGCCTGGGTTGATGCACGGTTGCGGACATGATGGTCACACCGCCATGCTGATGGGCGCGGCCCGTTACCTGGCCGAAACCCGGCGCTTTGACGGCACGGCGGTGTTGATTTTTCAGCCCGGCGAAGAGGGTTACGCGGGTGCCCGCGCCATGATGCAAGACGGCTTGTTTGAGCGTTTTCCGTGCGAGCAGGTCTATGCCCAGCACAACTCGCCTGAAACCCCCTTGGGGGTGATCGGCATCACCCCCGGCCCGATGCAGGCGGCGGTGGACCGGATCGAAATTTTGATTCGTGGCAAAGGCGGTCATGGCGCACGGCCTCACCAAGCCATCGACCCGGTGTTGGTGGCGGGGCACATCATCACGGCGGCACAAAGTGTGGTGTCACGCAGCTTGTCGGCGTTTGACCAAGCGGTGGTCAGCATTTGCTCTATGCAAGGCGGCAACCCCGGTGCGATGAGCGTGATCCCCGGAGAGGTGACTTTGGTGGGGACGGTGCGCACTTACAGCGAGACCGTGCAAGACCAGATCGAAGACCGATTGCGTTCTTTGTGTACCGGCATTGCGCAAGGCTTCGGCGCATCGGCCGAATTGACGTATGAGCGCACCTACCCCGCCACCGTCAACACGGTGCGCGAAGCTCAATTTGCCTGCGATGTGGCCGCTGGCCTGGTGGGTGAGGACAAAGTTTGGCGCAACATGCTGCCCAGCATGGGGGGTGAAGATTTTTCTTTCATGTTGCAAGCGGTTCCCGGTGCATACATCCGCATTGGGCAAGGCTTGCCGCATGGCCCAGGGCCGCACCCTCTGCACAACAGCCGGTACGACTTCAACGACGATATCTTGCCGCTCGGGGCCGCTTTGCACGCCAGTTTGGTGGAGCAGGCTTTGCCTCTTGCGGCATGATGTTTGGATGTGTTTCAGTGAGTTCATTTAACAAGGAGATTTCCATGGCTTTCAAACTCAACCCTCTCGTGGCCACTCTGGCCGCAGCGCTGGCCTTGACGGCGGTGTCGGCTTCTGCCGTGACTTTGCGGGTGGGCAACCAAGGCGATGCCTTGTCGATGGATCCACACTCATTGAACGAGTCGCTGCAAATTTCTGTCGTTGAAAACGTCTACGAAACACTGGTTACACGCGACGCCAAATACAAGCTCAGCCCCTTGCTGGCCACCAGCTGGAAACAGACAGCTCCCACCGTGTGGCGTTTCAACTTGCGCAAAGGCGTCAAGTTCCATGACGGCACACCCTTCACCGCCGATGACGTGATCTTCAGCTATGAGCGCGCCAAAGGCGACGGCTCCGACATGAAAAGCTACGTGGGCCAGTTCAAAGAAATCAAGAAGATCAACGACCACACCATCGACATCATCACCATTGCCCCGTTCCCCATCGTGCCTGAGTTGATCACGCACTGGGCCATCATGAGCAAGAAGTGGTGTGAAGACAACCAGGCCACCAAGCCTGTGGATCGCCGCAAGGGCATTGAAAACGCGGCATCCTTCCGTGCCAACGGTACAGGCCCTTTCCGTGTGCGTGAGCGTCAGCCGAACGTGCGCACCACCTTTAGCCGCCATGGCAATTACTGGGGCAAGGTCACCGGTAACGTGGACGAAGTCATTTACAACGTGATCGGCAACGACGCCACCCGCGTGGCAGCCATGATGTCGGGTGAGCTTGATGTGATGGAGCCCGTGCCCGTGCAAGACGTGGACCGCCTGAAGGCCAACGACAAGCTCAAGGTGCTGCAAGGCCCAGAGTTGCGTGCCATCTTTTTGGGCATGGACCAAAAACGCGACGAGTTGTTGTTCTCGAACGTGAAGGGCAAAAATCCCTTCAAAGACATCCGTGTTCGCAAGGCCTTCTACCAAGCCATCGACATCGAAACCATCCGCACGCGTGTCATGCGTGGTGCTGCTACGCCGCTGGCATTGATGCTGCCGCCCCAGGTCAACGGCTTTGCGCCTGATTTGGCCAAGCGTTTGCCTTTCGACGTCGAGGCTTCCAAAAAGCTGCTGGCTGAAGCGGGTTACCCCAATGGTTTTGAAGTCAAGATGAACTGCCCGAATGACCGTTATGTCAACGACGCAGAAATTTGCCAGGCCGTGGCCGCCAACTTGGCCAAGGTGGGGGTCAAGATCAACCTGGAAGCCGAGACCAAGGGCACCTACTTCCCCAAAGTTCTGAGCCGCAACACCAGCTTTTACATGCTGGGTTGGACCGCCAGCACGGTCGATGCCCACAACGTGATGTACCCCATCTTGTCGACTCCTGGTGAGGGCGGTCGTGGCCAGTTCAACTTGGGCGCTTACAGCAACCCCAAGGTGGACGAGTTGACCGACAAGGTGGCGTCTGAAACCGATCAGAAAAAGCGCAACGAAATGATCCGCGAAGCCATGAAGATCCACCAAGACGATGTGGGTCACCTGCCTTTGCACCA
>ERZ1034363.662-NODE-662-length-22591-cov-6.994981_pt1 | contig 22591 bp, 22 predicted proteins | sample MGYA00520616_ERZ1034363 | MGnify/ENA primary metagenome ERZ1034363 (study PRJEB33736, sample SAMEA104284506) | Azolla filiculoides | biome: Urban; feature: Water surface; material: Ditch water | place: Netherlands | collected 2015-10-28 | depth 0-0.1 m ... | reverse complement strand
TCAACAACTTTTAGACGAAATCGAAACACTAAAAAATCCTGAAAAATCAAAAATTCTTCAAGGATTTTTTAAAACGTGACCGTGACAATATTGAGAATGAGATATATTTTTATGAATTACCGTACATGAACTGAAATCAGTTGCTAAAAAATACCTCAAACTTTCTTTTTGAGATTTAGACATACTTCTCAAATCAAAAATACACGATCATAGATATTTAGGACTTGCTATTATTCGTTTACGCTTTGAAAAGTCTAAAGATGAAAAAGAAAAAGAAGAGTTATTCCAATTTTCACTTTCACATATTTCATCTATAAATAATTGGGATCTGGTAGATACTTTTATTCCGTATGTTTGGTGAGAATATTTTTATACGAGAAATAGGGAATTACTCTATTCACTGGTATACTCAAATAATCTCTGGGAAAGACGTATTTCTATTATGACTACTTTTTACTTTCTCAGACAAAAAGATTTCAAAGACACCATACAAATATCTCAAATCCTTTTACATGACACCCATGATCTTATTCATAAAGCAACTGGTTGGATGCTCAGAGAGATAGGCAAGCGCGATGTTGAGGTCCTCAGAAAGTTCCTCAGAGCACACGCCGCAGTGATGCCCCGCACGGAACTTCGGTATGCCATTGAAAAGCTTGATGAAGACGAGCGTCAGTATTGGCTGACCGTCAGAAGAGAATCAGCTGCTTAAACAGATAAGCCCTTGATTACTCAAGGGCTTATCTTCTGAAAGTTCTTCAGACTTAGTTGATCGAGTCGATAACCGAGTTCAAGGTTGCAGAAGGTCGCATGACCTTCACAATCTTGGCTGCATCAGGCTTGTAGTAGCCACCGATATCGGCAGGCTTGCCCTGAACTGCGATGAGCTCGGCAACGATGGTCTCTTCCTGAGAAGCGAGAGCTTCTGCAATGGGAGCAAAGATTGCTGCAAGCTCTGCATCATCGGTCTGCTGGGCCAATTCCTGTGCCCAGTAGAGAGCAAGGTAGTAGTGGCTGCCGCGGTTGTCGATGGTGCCAACCTTGCGTCCAGGTGAGCGGTCTTCTTCGAGGAAGGTTCCGGTTGCACGGTCCAGGGTGCTGGAGAGCACGAGGGCCTTCTTGTTTCCGGTGGTGTCGGAGAGGTGCTCAAGCGACGCAGCGAGTGCGAAGAATTCACCGAGTGAATCCCAACGCAGGAAGTTCTCTTCCACCAACTGCTGCACGTGCTTAGGAGCAGAACCACCGGCACCGGTCTCGAAGAGTCCACCACCGTTAAGCAGAGGAACGATCGAGAGCATCTTGGCGCTGGTGCCCACCTCAAGGATGGGGAACAGGTCAGTGTTGTAGTCGCGGAGCACGTTACCGGTCACCGAGATGGTGTCCTCACCCTTGCGGATGCGAGCCAGTGAGTACTTGGTTGCCTCTGCAGGAGCCATGATCTCAATGGTCAAGCCAGTGGTGTCATAGTCCTTGAGGTAGGTCTTGACCTTGGCAATGATCTGAGCATCGTGAGCACGCTTCTCGTCCAACCAGAAGATGGCAGGAGTGTTGCTGGCACGTGCTCGGGTCACAGCAAGCTTGACCCAGTCACGAATAGGAATGTCCTTGGCCTGGGTTGCACGCCAGATGTCACCCTTGTGAACGTTGTGAGTGATGAGGACGTCACCTGCAGCGTTGACGATGTCAACGCGACCGTCGGCAGCAATCTCAAAGGTCTTGTCGTGGCTGCCGTATTCCTCGGCTGCCTGTGCCATCAGACCCACGTTAGGAACGGTACCGATAGTTGCAGGGTCGAGGGGACCGTTGGCAATAACGTCTTCGATAGTCGCCTGGTAAACACCAGCGTAGGAAGAGTCAGGAATGACGGCAAGAGTGTCGTCTTCGCCGCCGTCAACGCCCCACAGCTTTCCACCGTTACGAACCAGTGCGGGCATCGATGCGTCGACGATCACGTCGGAGGGAACGTGGAGGTTCGTGATGCCCTTGTCGCTGTTGGTGTAGCTCAGACGAGGACCTGCAGCGATTGCTGCGGTGAAGTCAGCAGCAATCTGGTCACCACCAGCAACCTCAGACAAGCCAGCAAGGATTGAACCGAGTCCGTCGTTGGGGGTCAGGCCTGCTGCTTCAAGAGCAGCACCGTGCTTGGCGAAGACCTCTGCGAAGTAGGCCTTGACCACGTGGCCGAACATGATGGGGTCGCTGACCTTCATCATGGTTGCCTTGAGGTGGACGGAGTAGAGAACGTCATCAGCAGCTGCCTGCTTGAGGGTTTCTGCCAAGAAAGCATCGAGAGCAGATGCTGACATGAAGGTGGAGTCAACGATTTCACCCTCGAGGACGTTCAAACCTGACTTGAGAACCGTCTCGGTGCCGTCTGCAGCAGTGAAGCGAATGCTGAGGGTGTCCGCAGCGGGAATGACAACTGACTTCTCGTTGGAGAAGAAGTCATCGTGGCCCATGGTTGCAACGCGGGTCTTGGAACCGGCTGCGAAAGGCTTGTTGACGTGTGGGTGCTTGCGAGCGTATGCCTTCACCGAGAGAGGCGCACGGCGGTCGCTGTTTCCTTCACGGAGAACAGGGTTTACAGCTGAGCCCTTGATGCGGTCGTAACGAGCACGTGCTTCGCGCTCTTCGTCAGTGGAAGCATCTTCGGGGTAGTCAGGAACGTCGTAGCCAGCAGCCTGAAGTTCAGCGATTGCTGCCTTGAGCTGAGGGATCGAAGCCGAGATGTTGGGAAGCTTGATGATGTTGGCTTCTGGCTTGGTCGCCAGCTGGCCGAGCTCCTTGAGTGCGTCGGAGACCTTCTGGTCTTCCTTGAGGCGCTCGGGGAATGCAGAAAGGATGCGACCAGAGAGCGAGATGTCACGGGTTTCGATGGAAACGTCAGCAGCCTTCGCGTATGCCTGAACAATCGGCAGGAAGGACGCAGTTGCTAGCGCAGGCGCCTCATCGGTGTGGGTGTAGACAATGGTCGAATCGTTCACGTACATGCCATTCTTCGTGGGATTAGGGCTTAGAAAACTCAACCCAAAGTCTACCGGAAAATCGAAAGTATCTTGATGTCGAGCTACTTTTCCTTGCGGGCCATGTTAAGCACAGATCACACTCGAGACATTGAAGCGAAATGAAAGTTGTTCCTGCTTATACGGGTAAAGGCTGGAACGCTGTTTCTTTCATTCGGAATGACACAACCGCAGCGACAGCAAAAGCTGCCATAAAGTACACAGCCATGAGGGCGGTCAGACCCTCAAGCGCCAAGAAGGTTGCAATCATTGGGCCAGTACCGCCAAACACGGCCATAGTGAGGGCCCAAACCAAGCCAAAGGCACTTCCTCTGAGCGCAACCGGGTATCTGTCAAGCAAACTTGCCTGGACTGAGCCCGAGAGTGCTGCGAGTGGAACAGATAACAAGATTGCAGCAAGGTACACACGCCAATCTTGGGTTGCGTCCCACAACAAAAGAGCACCAGGAATAGTGAGTACCAAGAAACCGACACTGCCCATCAAGAGAACAGGTCGGCGGCCAATTTTGTCCGTCAAGCCACCAAAGAACAGAGTGAGCAATCCCAGGGTGACAAGTCCTGCCATATTCGCGCCAAAGGCGGCCTGCGAATTTGCACCAAGCAAGCTGACAATAGAAGGGAAACTTGTCACCAGGACAAAGAACGGCAGAGAGACCGCAGCACCAAGAAGAACCGTTTCCAAGACAAGGCGCTTGTGCTTACTCCAGAGAGTTCTCACCGGGTGGGGATCAGGCACGTGATCTTTAGACAACGTTTCAACAGCTTGGCGGCGAATGATGAGAGCTGCAAACCCAAGGACTCCACCGAACAAGAACGGGATGCGCCAGCCGAAGGATGACATTTGTTCACTTGTGAGCATGTTGGTCAGCACGAGGCCAAATATGGAGCCAAAGAGAGTTCCCAGCGTCACCGTAGAAATATAAACGGAGACGAACAGTCCGCGCCGTTGAGTAGTGGCACTCTCAGCAAGGAATGTTAATGCTGCGCTCGTCTCAGCGCCCAAAGCAAGCCCCTGGGCCAAACGCATCACAACGAGCCAAACAGCTGCCCACAGTCCAATTTGTGCCGAGGTTGGTGCTAAACCAATCAACGCGCTTGCCAACGCAACGATAGAAACAGTCACAGTCAAGGCTGTGGTTCGACCTAATTTGTCCGTAATTCGGCCAAGCGTGACGCTTCCTAATGGCCGAGCAATAAAACCTAGAGAGAAGACCGCGAAGGTAGACAGCAGTCCGGCAAGGGGATCATCTGATGGGAAAAATTGTGAAGAGAAAAAAATCGCGAAAGTCGCATATACCGACCAGTCGTACCACTCAACGACGTTCCCTGCTGAAGCCGCAAGAAGAGCACGGCGCATCCTCTGCTTTTCACTGATTTCCATATTCCAGGCCCGTGATCAGAAGAGGGAATGCTTACTTAGTGATACGAATTTGGTGGGTGTAAGTGTCGTCTTCGTTGTGAGTAGTGATCACTTCGCCCTGAACTCCTGCATACGCACCGGTGCCACCCACGATTGCGCGAGATACAGGCTCGTTCTTTTCCAGCTTGGTAGCTGAAGGAACGTAGTAGGAGATACCCATGACGGTAATTTCGCCATCAGGAAGATCGAAAACTGCGTTGAGAAGTCGCTCTTCGCGCTCGGGGTGGGTTCCCTGACCGAGCTGACCAACCTTAGTCATGGTGCCGAGCATCTCACCGTATGGCTTGCCATCCTTGGTGAGAGGGGATTCGAATACAGACATGTCTCCAAGATCTCCCTCAGTGTTGAGGTCGAGTGCGTGGATGTTTGAGACTCCGGCAGGGTGGGTCAACGTGATGACCTCGGGCTCCTGAGCACATCCGGTGAGGACCAGAAGTGAAAAAATCCCAGCAAGTGCGAGTGCGAAGTACTTCTTCACGATTTCCCCTAGATGTGTGAATGGAGCTTGAGAAAAAACATGGTGGCGTGTGAGGGATTCGAACCCCCGAATGCTGAGCAGTCTGATTTACAGTCAGATCCCTTTGGCCGCTTGGGTAACACGCCATCGCACATCTTCGTGATTACTCACGACTAAGTGCCCCTCAACATTACCGGCACAACGCCATAGTTGAAAATCCTCGCGAAGCTAGTTACTGGTCGGAACCTTACTTGCGTACTCATTGGCCTTATTTGCCACGTCCACCATGTACTTCGGCACTTGGTTATAACCAAAGACTGCATCCTGCCAACCCTGCGCAGTGGAGAGGTCTCCGCCGGAATAGCAGAGGTAACGACCTGCTGCGAGGGCAGCGTCATCGATGTTCTGGCCATCCTCATTGCCATCGTTGTTTCCGTCGTTGTGCCATGCGGCCCAGGTCGGCGGAACAATCTGCATGGGTCCCACTGCTCGGTCAAACTCTGCGGTTCCATCGAAGTTGCCGTCGTCGAAGTCAGGTAATGCTTTGGTGTCGTTCTTCCCATCGAGTGGGATTCCATAGATGGGTTCAGACATGTTGCCATTGGGAAGGATCTTGCCGCCAAAGATGGTGCCGTGATGAGATTCCACCCAACCAATGCCAGCCAAGGTGTTCCAGGACAGATGACATTCAGGGTCAACAACAGATAAGCCAATGGCAACCCCGGCATAAGCCGTGAGTGCGCGCTCTGGTATTCCGGTTTGCTGGGACGTTTCTTTCACCCAGGTGGGATCAGGAAGTTCCGCAATTGCTGTGTGGGCAAGTTGATCGAGCGTGAGTCCCTCAACATGTGGCGGGGTGGCCAGAACGGGAGCGAATGGTCCCTCTTCACCAACTGTGGTTCCCCCTGCACTACAGGAAACAAAACCCCACGTGGCAACACCAATCACCGCAATCACGATGAGTGTGCGGTTCCGTCGAACTTTCTTAGATGCCATCTCTATCCATTCTCTAAGCCCCGGCTGACAATCAGCCGAGGACGGGCTGGATAACATGGACTCATGGCTGATTCATCATTTGACGTAGTAAGCAAGGTCGACAAAATGGAGACCGATAACGCCCTCAACCAGGCAATCAAAGAGGTTGAGCAGCGTTACGACTTCAAGAACGTCGGCGCCTCCATTGAGTGGAGCGGCGAGAAGGTCCTCATGAAGGCCAACTCAGAAGAGCGCGTGAAGGCAATCCTCGAAGTATTTGAAGCAAAGCTGATCAAGCGTGGCATCTCCCTGCGCAGCCTGGACGCTGGCGACCCCTTCCCCTCGGGTAAGGAATTCCGCATCGAAGCCAAGATGAAAGAAGGCATCGACCAGGAGAACGCCAAGAAGGTCACCAAGCTGATCCGCGACGAAGGACCCAAGTCGGTCAAGTCACAAATCCAGGGTGACGAAGTTCGCGTCTCATCCAAGAGCCGTGACGACCTGCAGGCAACCATGGCCCTGCTCAAGGGAGCAGACCTTCCCGTTGCACTCCAGTTTGTGAACTTCCGCTAACAACTAGCAAACAAGTAAGGCCCGCCACTGGCGGGCCTTACTTCGTTAACGCAGATCTACTTGAAACCGAGAACTTCTTCGCCCCACGCTTTGCGAATGTCGCCGTCGGGGTCATTCTCGATGGTGTCAGTTCCGTTGATAATCAACGTGGTGCGAGTGTTTTCGTCATAGCGAGGCCAGGAAAGTTCTTCACCTGTTTCACTGTCGATGGTGACCGGGTCTGCAGTTCGAGCAAAGCTCAACCAGCGAGCCATCATTCGACCAGAGATGATCTTGGCTTCCTTGAGGCCGCCGAGACGGAACTGGAGTGCCTTCTTCTCCGAGAGCTTGTCGGGCAGGGTGCCAAAGACGTAAGGGAGCTCGGTTGCATGGCTGGCTCCGATGCCGAGAAGTTTCATGAGAGGCGGGGCCTGGTCGAAGCGATACATCCAGGTGGGGGCAACCTTTGAATGAGCTTCAGCAACCCAAATAGAGGGCATGCGGAATCCTGCATCACGGGCAATCTCCATGCCACCCTTTTGCTTCGGGAAGTCCGGATATTCCGCGATGATGCCAGGCTCGAGATCTTTGAGCTTGGGATTGTCCTTGGCTACGAGTTCAAACATCTCATTGATGGAGGATTCACTAATCGGCATCAAAGGAGACTTCATCATCTTGAACAGGGCTGCTTCGTCATGGTTAGTACCAATGATCAACGGAACCTTGATCTGTTTACCCGCGCGGAAGGCCGCCACGGGATAACCCGGGATCAAGTCCCCGTCCACGATGGGAGCAAAGGCAACTGTTCCAGGCCAGGTGGTTGCCACATGGTCAAGAAGATTCGTGGTCTGCTTGGCCAGCGTGACTGCATCAATCTCACGCAAGCGCTTGGCAGCATCTTTTGCCTCTACCCCGATTAAATCGAGATATGCCTGTGCGACGAGTGCAGCACGCTCTGGCTTGTAGACACTGGTTGCCGGTGAGCTCTCGGCAATTGCACGATGAAAGAGTCCCTCGGCAGAAGGCATAGTCATCAAGGTGGTGACACAACCTGCCCCAGCTGATTCCCCAAAGACGGTGACGTCGTCTGGGTTTCCCCCAAAGGCAGCAATGTTGTCTTTGACCCAGTTCAGGGCAAGAACGATGTCGCGCATTCCGAGGTTGGAGTCGAAAGGATCAGCTGGGTCGCTGAACGAGGTGAAATCTAGAAAGCCCAGCGCACCAAGGCGGTAGTTGATCGTGACAATGACAACATCGCCGGTCTCGGCGAGCGCCCGTCCGTTATACACAGCCTGTGCGGAGAAGCCGATGAAATACGCCCCACCATGCAACCAGAACATGACAGGACGTTGACGAGTGTCCCCCTCTGCACGAGGGGGTGCCCAGATGTTGAGATTCAGGCAGTCTTCATCAATCTTGACTCCGACCGGAAGAGGGATGACCTTGGTGGGTTCTTGGGGTGCGGCATTGCCAAACTCAATGGCGTCGCGAATACCGGTCCATGGCTCCACGGGAAGCGGGGCTTTCAGACGCAGTTCCCCAACTGGAGGCTTGGCATAGGGGATGCCGAGCCAGCGGTGGGTATTGCCATCGCGGGAACCGCGAACAATCCCCGCCTTGGTGGTGACGAGAAGTGTGGGGTCTGCGAATGCGTCCATAGTTCTAAAGGTATGCCTTAAGCCAGCGGGTGAGTTCATCGAATGCGTGTGCTCTGACCGGGCGCGCAGACAGAACCACGTCATGCATGGCCCCCTCAATTCGGGAGAGGGTGATGAGCTTGCCCAGCTGGTGGACGCGGGCCGCCACGATGTTCACATCGATGGCAATGTCTGCCCTCTTCATATCTGGGCTCCACTTGGGAACCAACAGGCTTCTCGTGGAGAGCCAGGTGAAGACGGGTTCTTGGATATCCAGACCAGCAGCAACTTGGGCATGACCGGTGAGAATGGCGTTCAGCCAAGCAGGACGAACAGGGAAACCGTGCTCGGGTCGCCAGTCGTAATTGAATTCCCACTCACCGTCTTTGTTCTTGTCCACGGTGCGAGAGTAGAAACCAAAGTCAATGCTGGGCATCTGCGCTTTGGGATTAATCCTGGTTCCTGCACGAAGCATGGGGGCAACTAGTGCTCTGGCTGCAGCAGTGAGCTGGTATTCCAGCCACGGGCTATTGAGCACTAGAGCATCTGCACGACCAGGATTCCTATTTGCCCACAGGCTGAAGACTAAGCCTCCCGTGGAGTGACCCATCAAGACGAGCTTGCGACCTTCGAGTGCTTTGTCGTTGGCTCCCGACTTCTTAGAGCCATGACCCATTACTTGAAGTGCTGCTTCGATGTCTTCGTCGTAATCTGCGAGGTTGTCGATGAAGCCCTCGGATTGGCCGGGGCGAATACTGCGGCCATACTTGCGCAGATCGAGAGCATAGAACTGGGCTCCTTGAGAACGCCAATACTCTGCCAAGTTCTTCTGGAAGAAGTAGTCAGACCAGCCATGGATATAGAGCACGTCCGTATTGGTTGCGTACTGTGCTGACTTCCCCAGCATCTTTTTGAAGAAGGTGGGCGTTGTGGGAGCAGGTGCCTTCACAATCGTGGCAACGACGGGACCTTCAGAATCTGGAGCAAGGTCGAGCGTCGCTTGCAGATAACCGTCGCCTACAACGTCCGGTTTCCAGGTCACATTCTTTTCCACATTTCCATTCTGACCTATGAAATATGTTGTGTGACTGTGAACCCAGCCAATAGCATCAGAACTGAGGAAATCCTCAGGAAATTTGGCTGCGAACTATCATTTTCGATAGTGAAAGCACATTATTGCCACAGATTTCGCATCTATAAAGGAAAATCATGACCGAATCACCACTCCTTCACCCTGCTGACAACGCCAGCGTCCGCGAAGCTGATACCAGTAATGTCTTTCACTCCTGGTCAGCACAAGGCACTCTCGCGCCTTTCGTCATTGCCGGAGGTAAGGGTGCTCACGTCTGGGATTACGAAGGCAACACCTACCTCGACTTCTCCTCCATGCTGGTCAACGTCAACATTGGTCACCAACACCCCAAGGTGATCGAAGCCATCAAGGCACAGGCTGATGTGCTCACCACAGTGGCACCAGCTCACGCCAACAACATTCGTGCCCTCGCTGCCCAGAAGATTCTTTCTCACACCCCCACAGGCTTCGAGAAGGTGTTCTTCACTAACGGTGGTGCTGATGCGAACGAGAACGCTATTCGTATGGCACGTCTGCACACCGGCCGTGACAAGGTCATTTCGTTCTACCGCAGCTACCACGGCAATACCGGTGCAGCAATTGTCTCCACTGGTGACTGGCGCCGTATTCCTAACGAATACGCACGTGGTCACAAGCACGTCTTTGGCCCCTACCTTTACCGCACCGAATACTGGGCAACCACCCCTGAGCAGGAAACCGAACGTGCCCTGCACTTCCTCGAGCGCACCATTCAAGCAGAAGGCTCTGCAAGTATTGCGGCCTTCCTGATTGAATCCGTTCCCGGCACTGCAGGCATCCTGACTCCCCCACCCGGATACCTCAAGGGTGTTCGTGCTCTGGCAGATAAGTACGGCATTATTCTCATCTTGGATGAGGTCATGGCTGGCTTTGGTCGCACCGGTGAATGGTTCGCCTTCAACGCGTTCGACGTGGTTCCTGACCTCATCACCTTCGCCAAGGGCGTGAACTCTGGTTACATCCCCGTTGGTGGTGTGATTATCAACAACGAGCTCGCTCACGCGTTCGATGAGCGCGTCTTCCCCGGTGGTCTTACCTACTCTGGCCACCCACTGGCCATGGCCAGCATCGTGGCCACCATCGAAGCGATGGAAGAAGAGAAGATCGTCGAGAACTCCAAGATGATCGGTGAGAAGGTTTTGGGCCCCGGCCTGAACGCGCTCAAGGACAAGCACCAGATCATCGGTGACGTCCGTGGTTCAGGTGTGTTCTGGGCTGTTGAGTTCGTGACCAACCGAGACACCAAGGAACCCGTGGACGCTGCCTGGATGGGCAAGCTCAAGGCTGCACTCTTGGCTCACAAGCTTCTGCCCTTCATGGCTGATAACCGTCTCCACGTTGTGCCACCATGCGTCGTCACTGAAGACGAAGCTCGTGAAGGTCTCGCCATCATTGATGCTGTTCTCACGGAGCTGAGCTAGCGCCTCAAGAGGCACAGTCATGGCTGTCAGCTACACAACCGAGGTTCTCGGTGAAGGCAACCATGCTTCTTTACTGATTCCAGAGTGGGTTCTCACTGAACTCCACGCCAATAAGCGTGCTCCGCTGAAGGTCACCATCAATGGCCACACTTACCAAAGCACTGCGGTGGGTGTTGCCGGAGAATGCCGAGTCGTCTTCCCTCAGAAAGAACGACTGGCAGCAGGAGCGTCCTCAGGTGAGACAGTCACCGTGCATCTCGAGCTTGATGCCGGTTACCGAGAAGTCGAAATGCCAGAAGAGCTTCTGACAGCTCTATCCCAGGCGCACCTTGAGGATGCCTTTGCCCAGTTGAGCTATTCCATGCGCAAAGAATTCGCGCGCTCAGTCAGAGAGGCCAAAGCGGCAGATACAAAGTCACGTCGTGTGCACAAAGCCATCGAGAAAATCACCGGCTTGGCATAAAGAAACCCCCTCCGCAGGAGGGGGTTTCTTTTGTGAACTGAGCGATTATCCGAATCGACCGGAGATGTAGTCCTCAGTTGCCTGAACGTGAGGGTTCTCAAAGATCGTGGTGGTGTCATCGAACTCGATGAGCTTTCCAGGTTCACCAGTGCCAGCAATGTTGAAGAAGGCGGTCTTGTCAGAGACACGTGAAGCCTGCTGCATGTTGTGGGTCACGATGACGATGGTGTACTTCGCCTTGAGCTCATCAATGAGGTCTTCAATTGCGAGGGTGGAGATGGGGTCCAGAGCCGAGCAAGGCTCATCCATCAGAATGACCTCGGGTGAAACTGCGATCGCACGAGCAATACACAGACGCTGCTGCTGACCGCCGGAGAGACCAGAACCAGGAAGGTTCAGACGGTCCTTGACCTCTTTCCAGAGGTTGGCACCCTTGAGTGACTTCTCAACCAAGTGCTCAGCATCTGACTTTGACATCTTCTTGTTGTTGAGCTTCACGCCAGCGAGAACGTTGTCGGCAATCGACATGGTGGGGAAAGGGTTGGGGCGCTGGAACACCATGCCCACCTGGCGACGAACCAATACGGGGTCCACGTCAGCGTCATAGAGGTTCTTGCCGTCAATCATGACTTCACCCTCAACGCGAGCACCGGGGATGACCTCGTGCATGCGGTTCAGGGTGCGGAGGAAGGTGGACTTGCCACAACCGGAAGGGCCAATGAAGGCGGTGACGGTGCGGGGCTCGATGGTGAGCGAAACGTCTTCGACGGCCTTGAACTTGCCGTAGTACACGTTGAGGTCTTTGACTTCGATGCGCTTAGACACGAGATTTCCTTCTTCGGTGGGGTGAAACTTAGCGGAGGCCCTTGGGAGCCAAAAGCTTAGATACGAGGCGGGCAATGAGGTTGAGGGCCATCACGATAAAGATCAGCACAAGTGCACCAGTCCAGGCGCGGTCAATGTATGCCTGAGCATCTGAGCCTTGGCTGGCGTACTGGGTGTAGACAAAGACGGGCAGGGTAGCCATGCGGTCTGAGAACAGGTTGTAGTTCATGCTCGTGCTCATACCCACGATGATGAGCAGCGGTGCGGTCTCACCGATGATGCGAGAGATGGAGAGCATCACACCGGTGATAATTCCACCGATGGCAGTGGGGATGACAATCTTCACGATGGTGAGCCACTTGGGAACACCGAGGGCGTAGGACGCCTCACGCAGTTCGTTAGGAACAAGCTTGAGCATTTCCTCGGTGGAACGAACCACCACAGGAATCATGAGGATCGAGAGAGCAACAGCGCCACCGATACCAAAGCGGATGCCGGGGCCCAAGACAATCGCGAACAACGCGAAGGCAAACAGACCAGCCACGATCGAGGGAATACCGGTCATCACGTCCACGAAGAAGGTGATGGCGCGAGCTAGACGGCCGGTGCCGTATTCAACCAAGTAGATGGCGGTCATGATTCCAATAGGAACCGAAATGATTGTTGCTGCGAGGGTGATTTCGAGGGTTCCCATGATGGCGTGAAGACCACCACCACCTTCACCGACGACGTTACGCATAGAAGAGCTGAAGAAGGTGGCATCGAGGCGAGGAAGACCGTTGACAAATGCCGTGGAGACGAGCGAAACCAGAGGCAACAGCGCAACGATGAACGCGGTGGTGACCAAGCCCGTAGCGAGGCGGTCAGAGGCCTTACGGCGACCTTCCACAATGCGCGAGAGCACGTAGGACAGAAGGACAAACAAAATTGCCGAGACAAAAACGGCAGCAACAATGTTGAAGCCTTCAGAAATCCCTGCGGCAGAAAGAACAGCAAAGATTCCAAACGCAACCAGCGCACTCACGCCAGCAGTGATCCACATCACTGTCTTGGACAGGTGACGTGCACTTGTGGGTCCGGGGACAACGAGGGCGGACATTAGTTTGCTCCCGAGAATGCCTTGCGGCGGTTGATCACCATACGAGCAAGTGAGTTCACCAGCAGTGTGATGAGGAACAAAATCAAACCAGTTGCGATCAGCACGTTCACGCCGAGGTCGTGTGCCTCGGGGAAGTTCAACGCAATGTTGGCAGCAATCGTGGTGGGGTTCTGAGACTGAATCAGTGCGAACGAAATAATCACGGAAGGCGAAAGCACCATGGCCACAGCCATGGTCTCACCGAGTGCACGACCGAGACCCAACATGGTGGCAGAGATGATGCCGGGACGACCAAAGGGAAGCACAGCAACCTTGATCATTTCCCAGCGGGTAGCACCGAGAGCCAGAGCAGCTTCTTCGTGCAGACGAGGAGTCTGCAGGAAGATCTCGCGAGAAAGAGCGGTGATGATCGGGAGGATCATGACGGCCAGCACTACGGCCACGGTCAAGATGCTGCGACCGGTACCGGAAACGGGGCCGGCGAAGAGGGGAATCCAACCCAGGTTGTCCACCAACCAGGAGTAGAACGGCTGCACAGCAGGAGCCAGAACAGTGATGCCCCACAGGCCAAAGACAACCGAAGGAACAGCGGCCAGCAGGTCAATGACATAACCCAAGCCCTGAGCAAGTTTGCGGGGGGCGAAGTGAGAGATGAAGAGTGCGATACCAATTGCGAAGGGAAGAGCAATCACGAGTGCGAGGGCGGCAGCCCAGATTGTTCCGAAGACCAATGGAATGACATAGGTCCAGAAACCTTGTCCGTCATTGACATCTGCGGGGTCTGCGAGGAACGCAGGAAGACTTTGTGCCACCAAGAAGATGGCAACTGCAGCAAGCACGGCGAGGATAAGAGATCCTGCGACAAGGCTAGAGGTAGAGAAGACTTTGTCTCCCATACGACCAGGAGCTTTAGCCTGGGTCGATTCCTGAACTTCGATAGCCACGAGTCATTCCTACTGCAATTAAGGGGATTGGGGTAATGCTCGGCTCAGAAAATCATAAAGATTTCTGAGCCGAGCATCGAAAGGTGTTACTTGATTGCTGAGACGATGGCGAGGGCCTTCTTGGAAGTCGTCGCATCGAGAGGGGCGGAACCAGCTGATGCTGCTGCATCTGCCTGACCCTGCTCGCTCAGGATGTACTCGAAGTAAGGCTTGACCAGGTCAGCTACACCAGCTTCTGCGTACTCGTTGCAACCGATCAGGTAAGAAACCAGAACGATGGGGTAGTGAGTTGCATCGGTGGTGGTGCGGTCGATCTTGATCGCCATGTCGGACGCGTCGCGGCCATCTACAGCTGAACCGTCTGCAACAACTGCTGCAGCTGCCTCAGGGGTGTACTTGATGAACTTGTCGCCCACCTTGATGTTTGCAACAGAAAGCTTTCCAGCCTTCGAAGCGTCTGCGTAACCAATGGTTCCGGTACCGTTCTTGACTGCGTCAACAACACCCGAGGTGCCCTGTGCGCCTTCACCGGTCTGGAAGGGGAATGGGTCAGCAGGCTTCTCGATTGCCCAGTCAGCCTTAGCGGTCTGGAAGAGGTAGTCAGAGAAGTTCTTGGTGGTACCCGAGTCGTCCGAGCGGTGTACTGCAGTGATTGCAGTTGCAGGAAGCTTGGCCTTGGGGTTGAGTGCAACGATTGCTGGGTCGTTCCAGGTGGTGATTGCACCGGAGAAGATCTTCGCAATGGTGGATGCGTCGAGGTTCAGGTCAGTTACGCCATCAACGTTATAGATAACGGCGATGGGAGAGATGTACGCAGGAACCTCGAATGGGAGGGTGCCAGCTGCACAAGCTGCGAAGGGAAGAGCGAGCTCTTCGTCTTTGAGGTAAGAGTCAGAACCAGCGAAGTTAGATCCACCAGCAATGAAGGTCTCGCGACCAGCACCGGAGCCGGAGGGGTCGTACGTGATGGTGACACCAGGGTTAGCGGTCTGGAATGCAGCGATCCATGCTTCCTGAGCAGAGCCCTGGCTGGATGCGCCTGCACCGACGAGAGTTCCCTCGAGGCTGCTCACTGCTGAATCTGACGAACCAGATTCATTTGCTGCACAGGAACTGAGAGCGAGAGCAGCGGTAGCTGCAACTGCAATAGCTGCCATAGGGCGGCTGAAACGCGTGATGTTCACGTGAAATCCTTTCAGGATTTTTTCTCTTGGTGTGTGGACTCTTACTGAATCCTGAGTTCAGAGTAAGTGGGCTGGGTGACGTTGAGGCACACACAAGGTGAACAACAGGTGAACGCTTGCAAGCCTTCTGGTTTAACGCAAAAAGCCCCGGAAAACCGGGGCTTTTGAGCAAAGAATTTATTCTTCAGCGCCGAGCTCAGGAGCCCATTCACCTGTCGAGAGATACATCACCTTACGGGCGATAGAAATCGCGTGATCAGAGAAACGCTCGTAGTAGCGGCTTGCCAAGGTTGCATCCACGGTGTCCATGTTGGTTCCAGCCCAGGTGTCAGAAAGAACCTTGTCGAAAACAGAAAGGTGGAGGGCGTCGATCTTGTCATCCAAGTCACGGATCGTGTCAACGTGCTTGAGCTGCTGAGTCTTCAACATCTTGATCAACTTCTCAGCAATCTTGATATCGATTTCACCCATCTCAGTAAAGGTTGTTCGCAAACCCTTAGCAATAACCTTCTCAGGGAAGCGGTAACGAGTGAGCTGAGCAAGATGTTCAGCCATGTCACCCATGCGCTCGAGCGATGCGCTCATTCGCAATGCGCTCACCACGACACGGAGGTCGCGAGCTACCGGCTGTTGGCGGGCAAGAATCTGAATTGCGAGCTCATCCAGGGTGAGAGCAAGTTCATCAATACGCGCATCTTCTTCAATGACCTGTTCGGCCAGAGAAATATCGCTGTTCTGGAATGCAGTGGTGGCTTTACGCATTGCCTCGGCAACGAGCTCGGCGATCTCTACAAGACGCTGCTGAACTTCGTGAAGTTCTTGCTGAAACACATCGCGCATGTGAATTCCTTTAAGTCGTAGTGGTCAACTGCTATTCCAGTAAGCCGTGTGACGGTAACGCCCGGTTGTCAGAAAGGTTAACGGAAATGGTTAGTCAGGTGAACAGTTGACTTTTCAACCCTACTCCTGCGGTTTTTCTTTTTGAGCGAAGGTATTCGTGGGTTAGCGTTAGAGCATCATGTCGGCATCGGTTGTATTGCTTGCTCTCGGAGTTGGAGCGGTCGCGGGTGCGGCCATAGTCCTGCTCATCATCTGGGTTGTGCGCCAGCGTGAAATAGAAGAGGAAAAAACCTCCAACGACATTCCTAAAGGCGTTGCTCTTCTCATCAAGAAGCTTGATGGTGCTGTGTTTATCACCGACAAATCTCTCAACGTTCTTGCCGCCTCTGAAGGTGCGAGCAAACTCTCTCTCGTTGCACAAGGACGAATCCTTATTCCAGAGTTGGTCACACTCGCAGAACAAGCATCGGCGGGTAAAGATTCCCGTCGTGAAGACTTCGAGATTTCTCGTGGTCCACTCGGAGATGCAACACAAACCATCACAGCGCATGCCTCTCCCTTCCGGTCGCGGTTTGTTCTCGTGACAGTGATTGACCGTGGAGAATTTCTTCGTCTTGACGAGATCCGCCGCGAATTCGTAGCGAACGTGAGCCATGAGCTGAAAACTCCCATTGCGTCTGTAGGTCTTCTGGCAGAAGCCCTTCAGGAAGCAGCTGACGACCCTGAAATGGTGCGCCACTTTGCAGAACGCCTCACGAGTGAGGCTGAACGCCTAGGTTCCATCACCCGCGAGATCATCGAACTTTCCCGGCTTCAAGGCGAGGGAGCGCTTGCTGAGTTTGAGCCCATAACCGTGCAATCCATCATCGACAAAGCAGTTGACCAGAACCGCGTCGTGGCGAAAGCAAAACAGATCAAATTGGTCTCAGGTGGAGAACTAGACGCGGTGATTTATGGCGACGGGGCTCGCCTTGTCGTTGCACTCAATAACCTCATTGCCAACGCGGTTCACTACTCTCCCGAAAACTCTCAGGTGGGAATCGGTGCTGTTCGTCGCGACTCCTTTATTGAGATTGCTGTCACTGACCAGGGCATCGGAATGACCAAGGAAGAAGTTGAACGCGTCTTTGAGCGTTTCTACCGAACCGACCAAGCACGTTCACGTTCAACTGGGGGAACTGGCTTGGGCCTGAGCATTGTGAAGCACATCGTTTCCAACCACGGTGGAGATATCCGGGTGTGGTCAGCACCTGGCAAGGGTTCCACCTTCACCATCCGTATTCCTGAAGCAGAAACTCCTGGAAAGGACACCTCCGCGTGACCCGCATCCTGCTCGTTGAAGACGAAAGCTCCCTGAGTGAACCTCTCTCCTTCCTCCTTGGCCGTGAAGGCTTTGAAGTTGAGATCGCTGAGGACGGCCAACTCGCCCTCGACATCTTTGCCAACGGTAACTTCGACATCATCCTGCTCGACCTGATGATCCCCAAGGTCCCCGGCAATGAAGTGTGCCGCCAGATTCGCACCACCTCCAACATCCCCATCATCATGCTCACCGCTAAGGACACAGAGGTGGACAAAGTTGTGGGTCTGGAACTGGGCGCTGACGACTACGTCACCAAGCCCTACTCCACTCGTGAGTTGCTGGCCCGAATCAAGGCTGTCCTGCGTCGCAACGTCAAGGACGAAGTTCAGGACGATGACGGAGTCATTGAGATCGCAGGTATCCGTCTCGATGCTGATCGTCACACCCTCCACGTTCAGGGAGCCCTCGTGGCAACCCCGCTTAAAGAGTTCGAGCTCCTCGAATACCTCATGAGCAATGTGGGGCGTGTGCTCACTCGTGGTCAACTCATTGACCGCGTCTGGGGAACTGACTACTACGGCGACACCAAAACCCTTGATGTGCACATCAAGCGTTTGCGCTCCAAGATTGAAGCAGACCCAGCTGAGCCTGTGCACCTCGTCACGGTGCGTGGTCTGGGATATCGCTTCGACGCCTAAATCGGCACTCGCGTTATGCGGGGGCGATCTCTGAAATCAGCTGCTCAATGCGTGCACGAATGTTGTCGCGGATAGGGCGAACAGCTTCGATGCCCTGGCCTGCTGGGTCGTCCAGTTCCCAGTCTTCGTAGCGCTTACCTGGGTAGAACTTGCAGGTGTCACCACAACCCATAGTGATCACAACATCGCTCGCTTGCACTGCATCATCGGTGAGGATCTTGGGGGTGTTGTGAGCAATGTCGATGCCCTCTTCGAGCATGGCTTCAACAGCAACAGCGTTGATGGTGTCCTTGGGCGCAGATCCTGCGGAGAGAACCTCAACACGGTCTCCGGCAAGGGCCTGGAGGTAACCGGCAGCCATTTGTGAACGTCCAGCGTTGTGAACACAAACAAAAAGGACGGTGGGTTTCGTTGTCATGAGAAAACTTTCGTGTGGTTAGTCAGTGCAGCAGGAATCAGAAGATGAGACAGGCCCCAGGTTCAAGGCCAACAAAATATTGGTGGCAGCAGGAGTGAGTGAGAAATATGCCCACTTCCCTTTCTGGCTGCGGTTGAGAAGTCCGGCATCAACCAACAGTTTCATGTGATGGCTCACGGTGCTCTGCGCCAAGTTGGTGTCAGGAGTGAGATCACAGATGCAGGCACCATCAACGCACTGTGCTCCGGCAATCTTGAGCAAGAGGTTCAGTCTGGTCTCGTCACCGAGAGCTTTGAGTTGCTGTGCAAGCTCAGCAGTGGTGATCTCTGGTGCAGTGATTTCTGTGGTGGCCATGTTCAAAAGTATATATTGACAAATATCGATATGAGAGTGATATTGTATTAACGAATCGATAACTTTCGATTTATTATCCACCTCATCTTTTTTAGGCGAGAAAGGAACACCATGACCTCGATCAACATGATCTCGGGCGGCGATGGCGGTTGCTGCGGCGACACTGGCTGCTGCTAATCCCACCCCGTAAAGCCCCACCAGTTCTGCAAAGAACAGATGGGGCTTCACTCTTGCCCCAAAGAAACTGAACTCAAGGACAATGTAAAGATGACCACGAACGTAGAAACTCAACTGCTCGATAAGCGCCTGAGCACTACTGACCGCTATCTTCCAGTGTGGATCTTGCTGGCCATGGTTGCCGGTGTTCTCATCTCTTTCGTCGCTCCCGGCTTCAGCACCTTCCTGCACGAGTTCTCTGTCGGCACAGTGAGTGTTCCCATTGCCATCTGCTTGTTGGTCATGATGTATCCCGTGCTGGCCAAGGTTCGTTATGGTCAGGCCAGCTTGGTCGCCAAAGACCGCCGCCTGGTGATCCCCACCTTGATCATGAACTGGATCTTTGCACCTGCTCTCATGTTCACCCTGGCCTGGATCTTCATGGCAGATCAGCCCGAGTTCCGCACCGGCCTCATCGTGGTGGGCATTGCCCCCTGCATCGCCATGGTGATGATCTGGATTGATCTCGCTGGCGGCGACCGCGAGTCAGGCGCGTTCCTGGTTGCCATCAATGCAGTTATTCAGGTGCTTGCCTTTGGCGGCCTGGGTTGGTTCTATCTCCAAGTACTTCCTAGCTGGTTGGGTCTGCCCACCACCAGTGCCGAGTTCTCTTTCACTGCCATCACGGCCAGCGTGCTTTTCTTCCTCGGTGTGCCCTTGGTCGCTGGATTCCTCTCCAGGGTTATTGGAGAGAAGCTCAAGGGACGCTCGTGGTATGAGAACACCTTCGTTCCTATCGTGAGCCCCTTTGCTCTCTATGGTCTTCTTGCCACCATCGTCTTACTCTTTGCCTTACAGGGACAGCAAGTAGCCAATAACCCTTTGTCTGTAGTACTCATCGCGATTCCCCTGGTGATTTACTTCCTCATTACCTTTGTCATCGGATTCTTCCTCGGCAAGGCCGTAGGCCTGACTTATAAGAAGACTGTCACTTTGGCATTTACCGCATCAGGTAACAACTTTGAACTTGCTATTGCCGTCGCGATTGGCACCTTTGGTGCCACCAGCGGCGAAGCGCTGGCTGGCATCGTGGGACCGTTGATTGAAGTTCCAGCGTTACTCGCGCTGGTGTATCTCGCGCGTTACCTACAGAAGAAGTTGTTCTAAAGAATCAGTGCTATTCGGGGCGTGAAGCCTTGAGCATGGTCTCGCGGTCTACGACCTTAATGCGAGCACGTCCTTCTGGTTCGCCGAGCTTCTGCTCGTATTCGTCCAGTGCAGACCAGCCTTCAGCGGTGGTGTATTCGATGCCGCGGCTATCCATCAGGTCCACGATCGAGCCTTCCTCGGGCTCTTCCGGAGTCCACCAGGTTGCCTGATCAGCAAGAACGTGGGCGATGGTTTCCATCGCGTCGCTCTTGGTGTGACCAATGAGGCCAACTGGGCCACGCTTGATCCAGCCGGTGGCATAGGTGCCCGGAATCTGCTTGCCAGATTCGTCAATAACCTGGCCTTCGTGGTTAGGAATAACCCCCTTAGCCGCGTCGAAGGGAACATCCTTCAGAGGAGAGCTGTAGTAACCAATGGCACGGTAGTAGGCCTGGATCTCGACCTCGCGGATTTCCCCGGTACCGACCACACCACCGTTGCCATCTGGCTTGGTGCGCTCGTAACGGAATCCTGTGACGTTACCGTCAGCGTCACCGAGAACCTCGAGAGGGTTGGCATAGAAGTGCAGGTGGAGACGGCGTGAGGCCTTGCCGGTCTCTCGGGTGCGCCATTCGTTCATCACCTTGTTGAGAACGAATACCTGCTTGTTGGAATCAATCAGTGCCTGGCTCGCAGGGTCAATGTCGAAGTCTTCGTCATAGACGATCATGTCGACGTCGCGCAGTTCACCGAGTTCACGCAGCTCAAGAGGAGAGAACTTGGCCTGGGCTGGACCACGGCGGCCAAAGACGTGAACGTCGGTGACAGGAGAAGCCTTGAGGCCTTGGTAGACATTGTCAGGGATCTCGGTGACGAGAAGATCATCAGCGTGCTTGGCCAGCATTCGGGCAGCATCCAATGCCACGTTGCCGTTACCAATCACGGCAACAGACTGAGCCGTCAGCGGCCAGGTGCGAGGAACGTCAGGGTGACCGTCATACCAGCTGACGAAGTCAGCAGCGCCATAGCTGCCCTCAAGTTCGATGCCGGGGATGTTCATCGGAACATCCTTGGTGGCACCGGTGGAGAAGATGACGGCGTTGTAGTGCTTCTTCAGATCATCCATGGTGATGTCCACGCCGTATTCGACGTTGCCAAAGAGGCGGATGTCGCCGCGGTCCAGAACCTCGCGCAGTGCACCGATGATGCCCTTGATGCGGGGGTGGTCATGAGCAACACCGTAACGGACGAGTCCGTAGGGGGCAGGAAGGGTTTCAAAGAGATCGATAGAGATATCGAAATCGCGCTCTGCCTTCAGAGCAATATCTGCTGCATAAATACCAGCGGGACCGGCGCCAACAATGGCCAGACGAAGCTTGTTCACGGGGTATAAATCCTCTTACGTGTCAGTCAAGTGAATCCCCAGTTTAGCTGGGGGCAATAGGCTTAAGAGGTGAAAATCCTGGTTCTTGGCTCCGGCGCACGTGAGCACGCAATTGTTACCGCCCTGCTCGCCGAAAATGCTGACCACGAGATCACCGTTGCCCCCGGCAACGCAGGCATCGCGCACGATGTCCCCTGTGTCACCACAGACATCCTCGACCCTGAAGCTGTGGCCTTCCTCGCTGAAGGTTTAGACGTTGATCTGGTTGTCGTCGGCCCCGAAGCTCCGTTGGTTGCCGGTGTTGCAGACCCACTGCGCGAGATGGGTATTCCCGTCTTTGGCCCTAACCAGGCAGCAGCTGCTCTGGAAGGCTCCAAGACTTTCGCCAAGCGCATCATGGATGAGGCTGGCGTCCCCACTGGCCGTGCCATTAAGGTCTCCACACTGCTGGATGCTGAGACTGCTCTCGATGACTACGGCTCCCCCTACGTCATCAAGGCCGACGGCCTTGCTGCCGGTAAGGGAGTACTTGTCACCCACGACCGCGATGCAGCGGTTGCCCACGCCTCTCACTACCTGACCCAGGGTTCTGTGCTGATCGAGGAATTCCTCGATGGCCAAGAAGTTTCCCTGTTTATGTTTGCTGACGGTCACGATGTTCTGCCACTCTCGCCTGCTCAGGATTTCAAGCGCCTGAAGGACAATGACGAAGGACCCAACACCGGTGGCATGGGTGCTTACTCACCACTGCCCTGGCTAGCAGATCAGTTCGGGAGCGAAGAAGCCTTCGTCACCGAAGTCATTGACACCATTGCGTTTCCCACCGTGCGCCAGCTCGAAGCAGAAGGCACCCCCTTCCAGGGTCTGCTCTATTGCGGATTGATTCTGACCGCCAAGGGCATCCGCGTCATTGAATTCAATGCTCGCTTTGGAGACCCTGAGACCCAGGTTGTTCTTCCCCGCTTGAAGACTCCTTTGTCTGAGCTCATGTTGGCTTCTGCGGAAGGAACTCTTGCTGGACGTCCGCGTCCCGAGTTCTCCGACGAGGCTGTTGTCACCGTTGTTCTCGCCAGCGAGAACTATCCCGAGACTCCTGTGACCGGTCGCGTGCTCATCGGCATCGATGACGCTAACAGCATTGAGGGTGTTCACGTCACCCACGCTGCTACTGCGCTCTC
>ERZ1034363.657-NODE-657-length-22682-cov-4.990400_pt1 | contig 22682 bp, 22 predicted proteins | sample MGYA00520616_ERZ1034363 | MGnify/ENA primary metagenome ERZ1034363 (study PRJEB33736, sample SAMEA104284506) | Azolla filiculoides | biome: Urban; feature: Water surface; material: Ditch water | place: Netherlands | collected 2015-10-28 | depth 0-0.1 m ... | reverse complement strand
TCACATTACCGGGTCGTTGATAAATCAGTGGCGTCAACTGCAAGGCTACCCTGACCACCAAACCGCCCTTGTAATGCTTGATGGCCCTCATCATCTCGCCCAACCGCTTGGGTTCGAGGATCGCAGGAAAGTTTTTCCCTCGAAAAGGTTGGAGACGAGCCTTTAAGCCTTCCGTAATATTGCGCTGGTCGACTTCAGCAGTTGGCAACCAGAAGTCACAAATCTGCTTGGCAATGTTCAACACACGATGAGCGGTTTCAACCGCTTGCCTGTCTTCAATCTTCTGAAGAGCAGCCAGCAGTTCCATTGCGTGTAAATGGGCCATGGGACGCTTGCCAACCCATGGAAACAAATCCCGCTCCATTCGACTCATGACTGTCTTGGCATGTGCGTATTCCAGAACCTATTGACCATCCGCTCCAATCCCTCGTGACCATCAATTCCAGTCAAAGCTGACCACTCAGTCCAGCAAGTTGACCAAAGAAAAAAGTATGGCGATTTGACCAGATAGTAGTCAGACTGACATGGTCAATCTGACTACTCAGACTATCAGCTGGATTGCATTTTTTTGCGAGCCATTGTTTTTCGCATGGACTCCCCTTTCAGAGATAACCGATGCGATTGATGCACCACGCGATCCAATATCGCATCAGCCAGCGTGGGATCAGGAAAAAACCCATGCCATTGATCGGTTGGGTACTGCGTTGTGATGAGCAATGAGCCTGTGCGCATTCGACGATCAATCACATCTAACAAGAACTGCGACGCATGTTGATTCATCTCACCCAAACCCAGATCGTCAAGTATCAACAAACTTGGTTTGCTCAATGACAGCTTCAGAGCGGGCAATGAGCCATCAAGCAATGACTCTGTGATTGATCCGTAAAGATCACTGGCGCGATAGAAAAGGACTGGCATTTTCAGCCTGCACGCCTGCTGGCCAAATGCACACGCAAGCCACGTCTTACCAACACCCGTAGCGCCTTGGATGATCAAATTTTGCTGACGCCTTATCCAATCACAGCTTGCCAAAGATGCCAACTGTGCCTTGTCTAGTCCACGGTTTACCTTGTATTCAACATCCTCAAATGAAGCCAATTCAGGCATCCCTGCGCCTCGGATCAAACGCTTCAACTTTCGGGCCTCACGCTCGGATGCCTCGTGATCAACAAGCATTGCAAAGCGATCATCAAAACTGACATCATGCAATTTGGGTTGCTGAAGCTGCATGTCGTAAGCATCGGCCATTGGAACGAGCTTGAGCTCTCGAAGGCGAGTGATGGTTTGTTGCGTGCTGCTCATGCTGATTCTCCAAAATAACTAGGACCACGCAATTCACCAATGACTTTGACTTTGAGTGCTTGAGTGATAGAAAAACGTTTGTCTGCATCCTCTTTGAGGATGGATGTGATGCTGCGAAGTGAGGTGATATTCAATGGCATCGCGTAGGCGCAGACCTCTTCAAATCGGGCCTCACCGTAGTCCCTTGCGAGGTCACGCATTCGTCGTGCAGCTTTGACGCCGTTTGTGATGTCGCTTCGGTTTTCAAGTTGATGGCGAATCATCAACTCCACATTGCCACCGACATTCATCGCCCATGCCAACAATGCCCGAGGTTCGGCATCAAGCACTCGGCTGTGAATGACGGGCCGATGCTCTGGTATCGTGCTGGCATCTCCTTGTGTCTCAATTAAAGGGTGAAGGGCAACCCTTCGACCTCGGTGGAAGATTTCAATCACAGTGGATGTAAACCTGAGGTCCACGCTTTCTCGTGCTAGCGTGTGAGGCACTGAATAGAAGCGTCTTTGATGTTCGACGTGATAGTCATCTTGTACCCTGACGCTATATCGCCAATCACTCAATTCAAATGCCGTTCCAGGCAATGGCTTGAGGCTCGCTTTTTCTGTTTCCAGAAAGCGATCCAATCGACAGCCAGGGAGCCGTTTAAATGGATGGCGATTCATTTCTTCGGCCTTGATCCGGAGTTCTGCATTCAACTCGGCAAGGCTGAAGAAAATGCGATCACGAAGTGAAAACAAAGCCCATCGTTGAGCGATTTGCACTCCCACTTCAGCCTTGGCTTTGTGTTTGGGCTTTCGTGCTCCCGTTGGTAGAGGTGCCGTGTCGTAATGGCTGAGGCAATCTCTGTAGGCTGGGTTGATCACCGTTCGATCCCGTTCACGCCGCCAAACGGCCGCTTTAAGGTTGTCGCTGACGACCCACTCTGGCACACCACCCAGAGCCTCGAAACAATTGGCGTGACATTTCAGCCAGTCTTTGGTGGTCTGACTTGCCGTGGCTTCGATGTACGTGTAGTTTGAGTACCCAAGCACAGCCACAAAGATTTGAGCAAAGGTCGATGGGCCACCGTTTTGATCTCGGATTTCAACGGTCCGGCCCGCAAAATCCACAAACAGCTTTTCACCTGGTCGGTGCGTGCGTCGCATCACCACATGCTGATTTTTTGTCCAAGCTCTATAGAGCATGGCAAATTGTGAGTAGCCCACCCCGTCAGGGGTGGTCTCGCGCCACTCTCGCCAAAGACGCTCTAGAGTTGCGTCGGGTCGCCGCATTTCGGTATGAATCCATTCACAATCTGGATGCGTCTTGAGTTGCGCAACAGACCGATCTTGGGTTCCAAGTGCTGCCCGCCAGGCATCATCATCTAACGGCGAAAGCTCTTGCCAACTCAAGCCAGAGGCATCCACTTGCTGTCGAAATTTTCGGATCGTGTCGTGGTGCGTCCCTGTTGTTCTTGAAATTGCTCGGTGAGCCAACGTCGGGTCATAAAAGTGCTGGCGTGCAATGTCACGCTGCAAATGAACGGGTAGCCTCATGGACTGCTCCTTTGGTCAAACGAGTGCAGGAGGCATGCACTCGGGGTGAGTTAACCCACTCCCGCCCACTTGACATGAGGGGATGCTCGACCGATACTCCAACCCACAAGGTACTACTTGATTCGGCTTCGGTCGGACGCTAGGCCCGAGGTGTCCGCCTCGGGCTTTTGCGTTTCTGGGTGGCTAGATTTAGCGTCGTTCTGGTTTTTTCCTCCTCGTTTTATTCAGTGCTAGACGTGATCCGTGCCTGCGCAAGCCAGTGGGCGACATCTCTGGTGAGTGCATAAAAACCTCGTCGATGTGGCAACGTGAACAGCGTTACGGCGACTTGACCACGGTATCTGGCTTGTCTTAGCCCCGCCACACTGGCGTGTCCCAGAGCGTTGGCCAACCGCAGGCCTCCCAGCAGTGGGCCATGGGTTTGCTCCATTTCTGTTTTCAATTTTTCAGCCAAGGTGCCTGGCTCGCATGAACTCGTGGTCATTTGTTCGGGTCTCTCTACGGTTGTCACGCAGTGTTTCCGAAAGTTAGCAATTGTGGAACCCGAACGGATAATCGGAGTTTCTGTACACCATGACCATGCCCACCTTTTTGCAACCGCCAAAGCCGGGTCGCCCCAAGCGAAATCCGATTGATGTCTTGCGCACGAAGGTCTGGTTTTATGCCGTCAAAGCCAGGTCGGGTTTGCCAAGTGCCTACGCCATTGAGTTGGCAATAGAGCCGTCCATCGTTAAACACAAAGAGGCAGGGGTGGTACGCCCGCGTAAATGGGATGGCTATCAAACGGGTTTGCGTGTCCCGCGAAGAATGGTCGGCAAGCCATATTCCGTTGTTATTGCCGATCAAAACTACCCCGGTACTGCGTCCTACTTTGATTCGCCAATTTGGGCTGTGTTGCGTGGGGATCAGCTCAATCAGAGATGGATTGACGATCAGCTGAAAGCATTAGCCCCTGCTATCACGGATCTCCTGATGGTTTCAGCACCTCCAATGCTTCAGGCCATCCCGCAACCAGATCGTTTCCAGAAATTTGATGAAAAAACGGCCTATCGGTTGGCAGAAATCGGAACATTTGAAGCGTTGGTTGCGCTCATCTTGCTCGTCAAAAAATCAGAATTGATTTCCTCTCAAGAGTTACGAGAGTTGGCGCTTAACGCTTACCACCATTGCCAGTCTTGGGTGAAGGTGTTGCCAGAGATTGCGCCTATCGCACTCGATCTATTCCATGAAATTGATCTCAAGTGCAAACACTGGATCTACCCATCCCCTGAATGGCGAATGGAAGTGGTCATCTTCTCCCGTGAGATCAATCGATGACCCCTTGGTCGCACATCAAATCAAACCGACATCTGAAACTTGGGCATCTGGTCAATGGTTTTTCTCTGGACCGACCTTGGTCAACCTGGTTTTCAACCAGCGAGGCCCCCATTACCGCCGTCTTTCTTCAAGGGCCGTTGCTCCCACCCCAGCCAAAAGCAGTCTGACCATAGTCGGCTCGTTTCAAGAGCTTGACAGGCCCAGCCCGGTCAACCCACGTCTCCCAGATTGGTTTGCCGCGTTGTGCCTCAGCCATTCTTAAACGTGTTTCTGCGTGTGTGGGTTCCAAAATTAGTGTCAGTGGACAGTCAATGAGATCAATGGCTTTAACACTAACTCTTCCATGGGTTGGACGGTAGCCCCCCCCCCGCATTTAATGTCAAATTCCTATTTCGCAACACAAATTTTGTCAGTCAGCTTCCGACCCAAAGCGAACGGTCGCTGCGCTGCCTTGGGCGGCGGTAATGCAGCGTTAGCAGACAGCGGTTTACGGCGGAGGCTACCTGTTACCGGCCAGAAGCTGACGTAGGCTGAAAAATGTTAATGGCTGCATTGAACTGATTACCGTTATGAAGCCAATCAGCTAAATCGAACTGATTGACTGCCATTTGGCTCATTTAAGTTTCTGGGCGTCCCAGCATTAAGCTGGATGGCATGCGCAAGACTCCCCGTGAGCGGCGGACACTAGCTCTTCAAGAATGCCGCAGTGCGCCCCCTCGTGGGTACCGAGGCATCGCGCCCGCAGCCGAAGCAGCTGCTTCTCCAGTGCCCTCATGCTCTTTAGGCGGGCGCGCACACGGGCCAGTTGGTCGTCCACCAGAAGATCGACATCGCCGCAGTTTCTGTCCGGTTTATCAACGAATCCAAGTAGCCGCTTCACATCGCCCAGCGGCATGTCCAGAGCCCGGCAGTGGCGGATGAACGACAGGCGCTCCAGGTGAGCCACCGCGTAGTCGCGGTAGCCGTTTTCGCGCCGAGCCGGCGCGGGCATCAAGCCCTGTTTTTCGTAGTAACGGATGGTTTCGACATCCACGCCGGTGGCGAGGGCAAGTTCCTTTATCTGCATTACATGATCCTGCTTTAAATAAGTATTTGACACTGTAGCGGCTCCAGGGTTTCTAATGCAAGTATTGAAAGGAAAACCCATGTCAACCCACTGCTGTGACCACGTCGCACCCAAACTTGATGCCATTGTCAACCTGGTCCGTTACCGCAAGATCCTCTGGATCGCCCTCGTGGTCAATGCCGCGATGTTCCTGGTCGAGATCGTGGCTGGCGTTCAGTCTGGGTCACTTTCTTTGCTGGCGGACGCGGTCGATTTTGCGGGCGACGCGATGAACTACGCGGTATCGCTCGCGGTGCTGGCTTCGGCGCTGGCATGGCGAGCGCGCGCCGCCATGCTCAAAGCCTTGAGCATGATGGGTTTTGGCCTGTATGTGCTGGGCGCAGCACTGTGGTCGGTGTGGAATGGCGGCGTGCCCCAGGCCACCACTATGGGTTCAATAGCCCTCGTGGCGCTGGTGGCCAACGTGGCCGTGGCATGGATGCTCTATGCCTTCCGAGAAGGCGATGCCAACATGCGAAGCGTGTGGCTATGCTCTCGCAACGACGCCATCGGCAACCTTGCCGTGTTCATCGCCGCCTTGGGCGTGTTCGGCACTGGATCGGCCTGGCCTGATCTTGCGGTGGCCAGCCTGATGGCGGCGCTCGCCTTGCACGGTGGCTGGACCGTGCTGCAGCTGGCGCGCGGGGAACAGGGCGAAGATAGTGCCAAGTAAGACTACCATGGCCACGTCCACTGAACCAATCCGATTGAATCCTTCCGCTGTGTGTCAGACAACCTCGGTATGAATAGAGCCGTCCTTTACGCGCTTTGTGCTGCGGCACTGTTTGGCGCTAGCACCCCGTTTGCTAAGCTATTGACGGGTGATACACCACCAGTTCTTTTGGCGGGGTTGCTTTATTTGGGAAGCGGGCTTGGCCTAAGTCTGGCACGCGTGATTCGTGATCGCGGCGTAAGGCCGTCGGGCCTGCCCAAAGGTGACTGGCCCTGGCTTCTGGGGGCGATCTTTTTTGGTGGGATGCTAGGCCCTGTGGCGCTGATGTTTGGATTGCTATCAACAAGCGGTTCCACTGCATCGCTGTTGCTGAACCTCGAAGCGGTTCTGACTGCTGTAATTGCCTGGGTTGTTTTCAAGGAAAACGCTGATAAGCGCATCATATTGGGAATGCTAGCGATCGTGGCCGGTGGTGTTGCGTTGAGCTGGCCGACTGCCTCCGCTGTCCAATCCAGCATCACGGGCCCCGCCTTGGTGGGTTTAGCATGCCTGTGCTGGGCTATTGACAACAACCTAACCCGCAAGGTGTCAGCATCGGATGCCCTGTTCATTGCTGCTACCAAGGGCGTCATGGCAGGCGCAGTCAATACGTTGATTGCGATGGGTATGGGTGCAGTGCTGCCCGGATTTGCCACTCTGTTGGCCACGATGGCGGTCGGTTTTTTGGGCTACGGCATCAGTCTTGTTCTGTTTGTACTGGCCTTGCGGGGTCTGGGAACAGCCCGCACCGGCGCCTACTTTTCTACGGCACCATTTATAGGAGCGGCTACGGCCTTGATGGTCTTCCCGGAAACCACATCTTTGGCGTTTTGGGTTGCTGCGGCGCTGATGGGCCTTGGTGTTTGGCTTCATCTGACCGAGCACCATGCACATGAACATTTGCACGAAACGCTGCAGCATGAACACGAACATGAACATGACGAGCACCACCAGCATGTCCATGACTTTGAATGGGATGGCGTTGAGCCTCACACACATGATCACAAGCATGCAAAACTCAAACACGAGCATTCACATTTTCCGGACATTCACCACCGACATTCGCATTCATGACACCGATCCAAGCATTGGGCCTGTACGCGCTAACCGCCTGCGCAGAGATTATTGGTTGCTACCTGCCGTACTTATGGCTCAAGAAAAGTGCGTCTCCATGGTGGTTGATTGTTGCCGCAGCAAGTTTGGGCCTGTTCGCGTGGCTGCTGACGCTGCATCCACATCCTGCTGGACGTGTGTATGCCGCCTACGGTGGGGTATACATCGTTATTTCAGTCTTGTGGCTGTGGTTAGTCGATGGCGTGTTGCCTGATCGCTGGGACTTGGTAGGCGCATCACTCGTGCTTGCCGGAGTGGCTGTGATTTATTTTGCACCGCGCAACGTGTCGCTTTGACTCAGCATGTGCTTTCGAGTGTCTAGGCGATAAGCGCTGCCCCGCTTCTCAGAGTCATGCTCAAAACTCTCCAAACGAACCATTCCCAATGACAGCTTGGCATGGCAGGTGCTTCCAGAACATCAGAGCAACAAGTGCTACAAAGACCATCCAAAGTCTTGCGGAGTAAAGATGGTACTTGTCCAGACAGGTTGAAGCAATCCCGCCAATGACAATCAGTCATGGCGGATGGCCTCGGAGCATCAAAGCAAAGTGATGTCTTTGATCAAACGAGAACGCAGTGCGCGCTGTTTGAGTTGATCCACTGAGTCATTCGTCCACTGATGCGAAGATTTGCCCCAAAAATAATCAGTACCCGTAATTCCCAACAACCGAACTTCTCCCTTAGTACCTGAAATTGTTCGGTCAAACGTTTTACCTCCAACATTGAAAGTGATTTGATGAGTCCCCTCTTTTAATCGGAGGCGAATCATGGAGTTTGGAACAGTCTCCATCGCTGCGCCACCATCCACAGAAATGTCCAACGGATGATGTCCGTCGCCCCAATAACGCACGACGTAAACCGTCAGAGCTTCAGGCACTGAGGCAAACGACTTTGCTTCATCATCTTTGGCAATGCTGGGTGCAGGATCTTTGGTGCAGTAAGCATTTCTTCCTCGATCCGTATGGCAATGCGGCTTCTCAGCGATTCGATCAACCGGTGAAGCGCAGCCTGCGATGCCAAGTACGCAAGCTGAGACGACGATTGTTTTAGTAATCCAAGTTTTCATAATATTTTCCCAAAATTGATCCACCATTTGTGGCAAAAACAAGTAAGTTGTAAACGCCTCATTTCAGAACAAAACGTGCAGAAGTGGTTTTCCCAGCTGAACTGAATTGAGCAACAACCTTTGTCCCAGGAGCTACCTTGAAGCTACCTTTGGCTTCAAGCTTGTCGCCTGTTGGTTTCAACTCAACTTCTTGCTTGTCAGCGCCAGAAAGCAGTGTGACTTTTGCCGTCGTTTTACTCACGTCAACGGGTTTGCCATGGTCACGCACGAACAACTGCAGCACATCAGGTTTGGCGACCAGTTCGTAGTCAACATCCTTGACGGTGGTCAAAACACCACCTTGCATGGGTTTGTGATCCGCATCGTGTGGCCCTGCCCATGCGAGTCCGCTGAGAAAAAGCGACGATGTGATCAAGAGCGTATGGAATTTCATGAGATGTCCTTTTGAGGTTTTGGTTGAGGTTGAAGAAACGAATGAATGGTCAGAATGCTTCAGCATCTTTGTCTTGCAAAAGCGCCTCGGCAGGTTTGCGGCCAAAGAGCCAAAACATGGCAGGCGTCAGAAAGGTGTCGAGCAGCGTCGAGCTGATCAAGCCCGAGAAAATCACCACGGCGACCGGGTGCAAAATTTCGGTGCCGGGGCGTTCGGCCTCGAAGAGCAATGGTGCCAATGCGAAGGCAGTCACTAAGGCCGTCATTAACACGGGGCTCAAACGTTCCATCGAACCGCGCAAGATCATGGGCTTGGTGAAGGACTCTCCCTCAAAGCGCATCAGGTTGATGTAATGACTGACCTTCAAAATGCCGTTGCGCACCGAAATGCCCGCCAGCGTAATGAAGCCGACCAGGGCGGCCACCGACAGGGGCTGACCTGACAGCCAAAGACCCAACACGGCACCCACGAGCGCCAAGGGAATGTTCACCATGATCAAGGCCGACAAAACGGCGGACTTGTAGCGGCTGTAAAGCACCACAAACATCAACACCACAGAGACCACCGAGAGCAAAGAGATCAGGCGTGAGGCTTCTTCTTGCGCCTGAAACTGTCCTCCAAGGGTGATGAAGTAGCCCTCTGGCAATCGAGAATCCGCCGTCACTTTGCGTATGTCGGCCACAACTTCTGACAATGGGCGGCCCGAAGCGTTGGCAGAAATCACGATACGCCGCTTGCCGTTGTCCCGACTGATTTGGTTGGGACCATCGGCGTCTTCAATCGTTGCGATTTTGGACAGCGGAATTCTGCCCGAGGGTGTTTCGATCAACACCTGGCCCAAGCCTTCCAGCGATCGTGCGGATTCTGGTAAACGCACAACCAACGCAAAGCGGCGACCTCCCTCCATGATTTGCGTGACACGTTCACCTTCCACCAAGGTCTGCAGTGTGGCAAGCACTTGCGCGCCAGACAGGCCGTATTGCGCCGCTGCCGCATAGTCCAACCGTACCTTGATCTGGGGCGCAAGAACTTGTTTTTCGATTTGCAGGTCAGCTATGCCCTCGATACCTGACAGCCGTGAGCGCAGCGCATCGGCTTGCCCGCGCAGCACGTCCAGGTCTTCGCCAAAAATCTTGATGGCGATTTGGGAGCGCACCCCAGACAGCATGTGGTCGATGCGGTGTGAGATGGGTTGCCCCACCTCAATCGAAGCAGGCAGGTTGACCAAGCGTGCACGGATGTCGGCACGGACCTCATCCATTGAGCGCGTCAACTCGCCTGAGGGTTTGATGCCCACGTCCAATTCGCTGACATGAACACCTTCGGCATGCTCATCCAGTTCAGCACGTCCGCTGCGCCTGCCCACATGCAGCACTTCGGGCACCTGCTTGACCAGCACTTCGGCCTGGCGCGCCAGGTCAGAGGACTCGGTCAAGGTCACGCCCGGGTTCAGCCGTATGCCCACCAGCAAGGTGCCTTCATTAAAAGGAGGCAAGAAGGTGGTCGGAAAAAACGGAACAGCCGCCGCTGCAAACACTACCGCCACACATGCACTGGTTATCGCCACGCGTGGCTTGTCCAGCACTTTTTGCAAACTGCCTTTGTAGCCTTGCTTGAGCCATGCCAGCACTTTGGTGTCGCCATGGTCCAGGTTTTTCATGCCCGGCAAGAGGTAGTAGCTCAGCACCGGCGTCATCGTTACCGACACCAACAAAGAGGCCAGTGTCGAGATGATGAAGGCAATGCCCAGCGGCACAAACAACTTGCCTTCCAGGCCCGGCAAAGCAAAAAGCGGCAGGAAGACCAGCACGATGATCACCGTCGCATAGAGGATCGCCGAGCGGACTTCCATGGACGCCTTGGCCACGAGCGCGAGCAGCGACAGGCGCTGGCTTGGGTCCTTGGCACGGTCTTCTTTCATGCGCCGCAAGATGTTTTCCACATCCACCACGGCATCGTCCACCAGTCCGCCAATGGCAATCGCCAGCCCCCCCAGCGTCATGGTGTTGATCGACAAGCCAAAATACTTGAACACCAGTGCCGTGATGAAGATGGACACTGGGATGGCGGTGAGCGCGATGATGGTGGGTCGAACTGTGCCCAAGAAGAAGAAAAGGATCGCGGCCACAAACAGCGACGCACCGATCAACTTGCCTTGCAGCGTCGAGATCGACGCCTCAATGAAGCTGGCCTGCCGGAAGGTCACACGGGGTGCCTCCATGCCCGCAGGAAGGGATGCCTTGAGATCCGTAATCGCTTCTTCAATCGACTGTGTCAAACGGGTCGTGTCAGCAGTGGGTTGCTTTTGAACGCCCAGAATCACGGCGGGCTTGCCCTCAAAGCCTGCATCCCCACGTTTGATGGCTGCGGCAAAAGTGACCTCAGCGATCTGGCGCAACAAGATGGGCTGACCGTTCTTGGCGGTGATGGCCAGATTGCGCAAGTCCTCCAGACGGGAAGTGCGACCAAGATTTCGAATCAGGTACTCGCGCCCGTTGAGTTCCAGAAACCCCCCCGAGGTGTTGGCCGAAAACCCGCGCAACGCCGACTCCAACTGGTCCAAGGAGATACCCAAGTCCGACAGGCGCGCTGTGTTGGGCTGCACCTGAAACTGGCGCACTTCGCCTCCAATGGGGATGATCTGTGCGACACCCGGTATGGACAAGAGTCGCGGCCGGAGCACCCAGTCGGCGTACTCACGCACGGCCATGGGGGAGATTTTCTGCGGATCGACAGGAATAGCGATCTGCATGATCTCACCCATGATGGAGCTGATCGGTCCCATGCGGGGTATCACCCCGGCAGCCAAACCTTCTTCCATGGACGAGAGACGTTCAGACACCAGTTGGCGTGCCCGAAAAATCTCTGTGTCCCAGTTGAAGGTGACATACAAAAAGGACAGGCCAGCAGAAGAGGTCGAACGAACCGATTCGACCCCAGGCAAGCCATTCATGGCCGTCTCCAGAGGAAAGGTAATCAGTTGCTCGACCTCTTCGGGCGCCATGCCACCCGCCTCGGTCATGATCGTCACGGTCGGTTTGTTGAGGTCGGGAAAGACATCGACTGGCGTTCGAGACAATGTGAATGCCCCGTAAGCCATCAACACGGCACCCGCTATCAACACCAGAAGCCGGTTGGTCAGGCTATTTTCGAGAAGCCACTTGAACATATCGTGACCCCTTTACCGGACTTGATTGATGAGCGTGGCACCTTGGGTCGCCACACGATCGCCAGACTTCAAGCCCGAGATCACCGTGACGCGCGCGCCATCCAGGGGCTCGAACGTCACCGTGCGGGGTTCAAACTGCTCAGCTGCAGACTTGACCCACACCACGTTCTGATTGGCAGCGTTTTTCATCAGTGCCGACTGGGGGACCGCAATACCCTGTGTCTTTTGCTTGGACTGCACATAGACTTTGACGGGCTGTCCAACGGCCAGACCTAGTAGTTCCGGGCTTTGCACTTGGAAGTTCAGCGGCAGCGCTTGCTCGCGCAAACTGCGCGCTGCACCCATGAAAACCAGTGGCGTGCGCTGGTCGCCGACAGCCAATGTGGCACCGCCGATGTTGTTGGCCACTGAGATATCAAAAGCCAAGGCTTCAATGCGCAGCCGCTTCGGGTCGACAATTTCAAAAATCAATTCCCGCGTGTCCACCACTTGGCCTGCCACGACATGCGCCGAGGCAATCACGCCAGAAACGGGCGCGACCAGTGCTTCTTTGCTGCTGAGGCCGCCACCAACGGCCGACATGCGGTCGGTCAGGCTGAGCACATCACTCTCTGCGGCTTCCACTTCCTTGCGCGGTACGGTATCTGATAACTCGCGCAAACGTGCCAAACGCTTTTCAGCAAGCGCTTTGGCAGCGCGAAATTCGGCCAATTGAGTCAACTGGCTGGCCCGCTCCAGGGGGGCGAACGCAGGGACGACGTAGGCCAAGACCTGTCCCTTCTTGACGGTTTGCCCTGCGTTGGGCAGGCCATTAGGGCCGGGTTCTATGCGTCCGGCGTTGATGGGCTGGACTTTGCCCCCAGCGTTGGGGTCCATCAGTACCTGACCATTGAGTTCAAAGGCGCGTGGCAGCTCAGCGGTTTCCACCACCATCGTGCGCACATTCAGTTGGCGTTGGGCTGGTTTGGGCAGAAACACGCTGCCATCGGCCATGCGCTGTGGACCATTGGCATTGGCCGTCGCAGGCGCAGCGCCGTGGTCATGGCCTTCGCCCGCGTACGTAGGCAGTGCAGCACCTGCAAGGGTCAAAGCAGTGGCCAGTGCCATCCAGTGGCGTTTTTTTGAAGTGTTGATTGTTTTCATGCTGAGGCTCCTTAGGCCGTACGAGCTTGTTGACGAAAGCGAACGATCGCGCCTAATGCCATCAGGGCCAATAACCCCCCGCCGATCCACAGGGCGATGCCTTTCCAAGAAGAACCACTGACAGGTTCATCTTCGTCCTCGTGCAAATCGAGTTCGCCAGTCAGCAGGTCGTTCAGTTCACCGGCCTGAATGGTTGCGGTGATGGCAATGACGCCAGGTTTGAGCGTGTCCTTGAGGATGACTTCGTATTCACCTACGCCGTGTTTTTCGGCTTTGTATTTGCCGCCTTGGATATCGATGTCAATTTGGGCGTCATTGACCGGACTGTTGTCTGTAAAACGGTCCAGGTAAATCGTCAGCTGCTTGCCATTGACAATGCCGACCATTTCCAGATCCTCTGAAACCGCGACGAAACGCGGCAGTGCTGTTCCCTGGGTTTTTGGCGCAGCTTCCGCGTGATCGTGACCCTCACCGGCAATGGCCATAGGACTGAGTAATGTGAATATCAGCGCCATAAAGGTGGCGGCTGTTGAATGAATGATCTTCATGGTGTTCCTTGAGTTTTTGAGGGGTGTCAGCATCACTGAGGCAGCAGGCCCAAGGACTGCCGCAATGCCGAAATGGCGGAGGCCAGGTCAATTCGGCTTCGAGCGGCTTGTCTCGCGGCCTCTGCAGCCTCTGCTTCAATGCGCAAGCGGGTGGGCAGATCCGACTCGCCCAGCCTGAACGACTTGTCAAAAAAGCTGCGGGACTCGTTGGCCAGCTGGGCTCGTCGCTGCGCAGCATCAAGTTGAGTGCGTGCGGCCTCCAGACGAGCAGCAGCGCCTTGTTTGTCGGCTTGAATGCGCGCCTGCTCGAGGACCAGTTGTGACTGCACTTCTATCGCTTCGGCTTGTGCAGTCGCAAGACGGGCGTCATGCCTAGGGCCTGCACCCAAGGGCACGCGAATGCCAATCAGCACAGTCTGGCCATAGCGTTCTCCAAATGCCCCACGGCCGCGCGTGGTGGCCACCGTGAGTTCCGGGTTGGATCGCCTCTGGGCGCTGATCAGCTGAGCCGTCCGCTCGGCCATCGTGATGCGATCCTCCAGTTCAGCCAACAAGGGATGCCCCACTGACGCACCCGTATGTGGGGTCGAATCTGGCGTTGGCTCCACCGCCGCGTTGACTTTCAAGTCTGCCGGAGCCGTCCTGCCTGTCAGCGCCATCACTTGTGCCAAGGCTGCGGCAGATGCAGCTTGAGCTTGGGCGGCATGCGCTTGGGCCGCAGCGACAGCGCCTTCGGCTTGATGCTGGTCGGACTTTGCCAGATCACCCGCGTTGGTCCGTTTGGCAACATCAGCGGCGAGGCGTTGTGCATTGGCCAGTTGTTCGCTCGCCAGTTCAGCATCGACGCGAGCTCGCAACCAGCCCCACCAAGCATCCCTGACGGAAGAAGCGAGCCGCAGTTGTGAGGCGAGCAGCTTGCGCTCAACCAACGAGATTTCAGCTTGCGCCAGATCGGCACTGGCTGTGCGTTGTCCGGGTAGCCAGATGGGAACGGCGATACCCACCTCAGCTTCCCGCGCACCGCTGTTGCCTGTCATCCGGTCTGATCGCTGACTTATCTCCAGCGAGGGCGGCTCGGGGGACAGCATCGACGCGGCTTTGGCCTGGGCCTGGGCGGCATCGCGACGCGATTGAAGCGCGTGCGCCTCGGGTTGCCTTTGCCACGCCGTTTCGAAAACATCTTTCAAGGACACCGAGCCACTCAACGCGGCGGCGGATGTGCCTTGTGCTTGGGCCGTCAGCACCAAGCCACTCAGGGTCATGACCGACAGCGCGATTCGAATCGGTGCCGATCTTTTTTTGTACAAACTCATAGCTCATCTCCAATGGTGAAAACATCCAAGGAGATCAGCGAGCAGCGACAACACGTCGCTAGGCGATGACGCACAACGCGCAAAGCGTCATGTGCATCCGCACACAGGGGATTCGAAAAGAGGGAAAGGTAAAGAAACCCGAGGCTCGCCGATCAGGCAAGCACGGGCCATTGAGGCCGTTCAGGACGTTCACTTGCCATATGAGAAGCAATGACCTGAAGGTGAAGTGGGTGATCGTCAGAGGCTGCTAATGTGGTCTTGCTCAGATCGCTGACCAGGGCGGCGGCACAACCCATATGACAAGTGGCACAGTCATGGTCCATGCCCGGCGATTGAGGGGCATTTTTGCTGGACTCTTGCTGGTCAATTGACGCATGGTCATGGGTGTGGTGACCAGGGTGCTTGGCAGTCACACTGGTTTCGTGCTCGCAATAGCTTGCCATTGCTGCCCAGCTGTATTGCAAGGGCAACAGAACCAGCAAGAAAATTGCCAAGAACTTTTTCATAAGTTGATAGTTTAGTCGCTTCAGGCTTGCTTGATCACGGGACGAGGCGTTGGCCTCAGTAATCCTGAGGCAATGGGAGAGGTTTACAGCTGCCAAGGAGCCATCACTTGACTGCCTTGAGAAGCCGAAGCCCGTTGAAAACCACCAACAAGCTTGCGCCCATGTCGGCAAAGACCGCCATCCACATAGACGCGTCATCAAAGATGGCCATGAGCAGGAATACCGCCTTGATGCCCAGAGCCAGGGTGATGTTCTGCCACAAAATGACATGGGTACGTTTGGAGAGGCGAATCGTCTCGGGCAAGCGGCGCAGGTCGTCGTTCATGACGACGACGTCGGCCGCTTCCATGGCCGTGTGAGTGCCCGCAGCGCCCATCGCAAAGCCAATGTTCGCCTTTGCAAGTGCCGGGGCATCATTGATGCCGTCACCGGTCATGGCCGTCACACCGTATCTTCCTTGGAACTCTTCAATCGCCTTGAGCTTGTCCTCGGGCAGCAGGTTGCCTCGGATTTCTGAAATGCCTGCCAAGTGTCCGACGGTGCGCGCCGTTGCGGCGTTATCACCGGTCAACATGATGGGAACGACCCCCAGCGCCTTCATCTCGGAAATGGCCTCGATCGATGACGGTTTGATCGTGTCCGCTACAGCGAAGAGCGCGATCACCCGGTCCCGATTGGCCAAAATGGTCACAGTTCGTCCTGCCTCTTCATGAACTGCGAGGCGTGCTTCCAATGTCGCAGAACACTGGCCGCGCTCTTCGATCCAGCGGTGATTGGCCAGGATGTAGGGGTGGCCATCGATCACCCCCTGGACGCCACGACCTGCGACAGCTTCAAATGCTTCGACTTCTTGGGCTTGTACCGCTAGGCCTTGAGCAATCGCTTTCGAGACCGGGTGGTCTGAACGCGCAGCCAGGCTCTTTGCGAGCAGTTCTACCCCTTGCTCAGGCTCGTCGGGCGCGATGGGCTCGAACGCCACCAATTTGGGCTTCCCTTCGGTGATGGTGCCGGTTTTGTCCAAAGCGACGGCTTTGATCTTTCGGGCTTCCTCCAGGTAAACGCCTCCCTTGATCAAGATACCCCGCCGTGCCCCTGCGGCCAGACCACTCACCACCGTGACGGGTGTGGAGATGACCAAGGCGCAAGGGCATGCAATCACAAGCAGGACCAAAGCCTTGTAGACCGCTTCGAGCCACGTGATCCCGGCCACCCAGGGCATCAGGACGGCAACCAGCACCGCAAGGGCAAAGACCGCAGGTGTGTAGACGGCGGCGAACTGGTCAACAAAACGCTGCGTCGGTGCGCGAGAGGCCTGCGCTTCCTCGACGGCTTTGATGATCCGGCTGAGCGTGCTGTCTGAGGCGGGCGATGTGACCCGGATTTCCAAAGCAGAGGCCTGGTTGATGGTTCCGGCAAACACCTCATCACCAGGTCCTTTGTCCACGGGCAGGCTCTCGCCTGTCAAAGGCGATTGATCCACCGCGCTCTGACCCGCCAGCACGGTGCCATCAAGCGGAACACGCTCACCCGGAGAGATACGTACCACCGAGTTCAATGCAACAGACTTGACGTCAATCCGAAGCCAGCCGCCGTCCTCCTGGCGTACCTCGGCTTGCTCTGGTGACAAGGCAAGAAGGCTTTTGATGGCACCTCGAGCGCGGTCGACCGCCCGCGCTTCGATGGCCTCTGCAATGGCATAGAGCGCCATCACCATGGCGGCCTCAGGCCACTGGCCGATCAAGAAGGCGCCTGTGACGGCTACTGCCATGAGGGCGTTGATGTTCAATCGTCCTTGCCGCAGCGCAGCCAGGCCTTTTCCGTAGACGCCGAAGCCTGAAAGGAAGATGGCACCCAAAGCGATGGCCATGCCCAGGGCTTTGATCCAGGTCGTCGCAGGGAAGGCGTACGCGATCGCCTCTGCTGCCAATGCCAAGCCGAGCGCCGCCAGAAGCTTTCCCCACATGTCCCAAAACGTCGCAGACGCATTAGTTGTACCGGAAGGTTTTTTGTCGGCTTCATCGATGGGCTCAGGCTTAAACCCTGCCTTTCGAATCGCCTGTAGTGCGTTTGGCAATGCAGCTTGGCTCGCAGAAATGGTCAGTACGCGTGCCCCCAGATCGAATCGCAAGGCTTCAATTTCCGGGATGCCATCCACAGCGCGCCGGATCTCGGACTCCTCTGAGGCGCAGTCCATGTTGGAGATACGGAACCTTTTCTGTGACTGGTCTGTGTTCATATGCGCCACGTCCTGCTCAGATTGCACCAAGGGTACGCAGGAAGCGGCTGAACATCCGTTCTCAGTCGGGCGGACCTGTGGCTTTGCGCCTTCGCAAGATGTACTTGTACTCATGATTTCTTCCTCGTTACAGCGATTAGAAACCCTGTAGCCACTTTAGAGTCAAGCGCCTAAAATATGGTCAACCGCTGATGGAGGACACCATGAGGATTGGAGAGCTCGCCAAGGCCACCGATACACAGGTGGAGACGATTCGCTACTACGAGCGTGAAGCCTTGTTGCCACAGCCGGGGCGAACAGAAGGCAACTACCGCGTCTATGGACCGGAGCACGTTGAACGACTTTCGTTCATTCGGTACTGCCGAAGCTTGGACATGGCCCTGGATGAGATTCGAGCGCTGTTGCGCATGAAAGATTCCCCCCCACAGGACTGTTCTGACATCAACGCCTTGGTTGATGAGCACATCAAGCATGTGGCGGTTCGAATCAGAGAGCTGAAGGTCTTGCAAAGGCAACTTGTTGAGTTGCGAACCGGTTGTGCCGGAAACGGCTCTGTCAGTGAGTGCGGTGTGCTTTCCGGAATTGCTCAGGCCTCTAAGGAAGTGGGGCCGGTGGGCAAGCGAGGCGCGCGCCATGTGCATGGGGCGCACTGATTTGCGTCAAAGGGGTACGAGTCCCTTTGAGCGCCCGTAAACACTGTTCCGAGATCCGCAAGCAAGGCGCTGTTTTCAAAGCATTCTCTAAATTGAGGATCTGTTCCTAGCGCGGTTGAAAGGCAATGATGCTCATACCCAGCAGGGCCACGGCAACACCCGCGACATCCCAATTCGATGGTCGGATGCCGTCGACGGCCCATAGCCAAAGAATAGCTGCAAAGATGTAGACACCCCCGTAAGCAGCGTAGACGCGTCCGGTGGCAGCTTCGTGCAGTGTCAGTAGCCACGCGAAGGCCGCCAGACTGACTCCGGCGGGTATCAGCAACCATGGAGATCCGTTTTGCTTGAGCCAGAGCCAGGGCAGGTAGCACCCCACGATTTCAGCGATTGCGGTTGCGAAATAGAGCGTGATGGTCTTCATTTGATCTCCTGTGCCTGATTTTCCATACAAGTTCATACCCCAGTTGAGCTTCAAGTGTTGGGGCGCGCATCTCTCATAAGGTCTGTCACCTCAGCCTCTTGTGTGATGCGGAAATAACCCAACACGGTGGAGACGCTGTGGTGCCCCGTCATGGCCATGGTCTGAGCGAGGGGAACGTTTTGCAAGCCTGCCTCTGTCACGAACCCTGAGCGCAGGGAGTGGGCGGCATAGTTGCCGTCAATGCCTGCCAACAAGCATCGCTTTTTAACGATATCTTTGACAGCGGCAGGGGAGAGCGCTTCACCGATGTGACCGCCTTTGCGCACTCTTCGGAAAATCGCCCCGCTGGTGATGTGGCTGACGGTGAGCCATGCCGAGAGGGCTTGCGCTGCGAGCCCGAAAATGGGTTTGTGGTTTTCAGCGCGTTCTGCGCCGGCTTGGTTCGTTTTGGAGAACGCCAAGTTGTAGAGATAGGCATCGGGGCCGGTGCGTTTTAAAAACTGCATGTCTGCGCTGGCCACCTCGGATCTCCTGCGCCCGCCACTGGACCAGGCGAACAAGATCAGTGCTCTATCGCGGATGCCGATGACTGAGTCATCGCACGTTTGCAAGATGGCTTGAAGAGGCTCTTTGGTGAGGGCGTCTTTTTTGCGGGGGAGGGCACCCCGCTTGGCGTAGGCCTTGCGGGTGCGGGAGAGAAGCTCGCGCACTTTGGGGTCGTGGCAAGGGTTTTTGAACTCGCCAATTTGGTGGGCTTTGGACAGGACCGCAATTCGGTGAATCAGGGTGTTGTGTGCGAGTGCGCCGAGTTTGCCTTTGAAGCCGGATTTCACCAGGGCTTGATCGATCTCGATGGGCAGCTCGTGCGCCAGGCCTTTGTCGGTGGTTCGATCCGCGTGGTCGACGACAAACTGGAGCACACAGGCGGTGGGCACGGGCAGCTGTATTTGTCGGCCGTAGCGTGCACCAAACCATGCGGCCCAGTAGCGCAAGGCGCTGCGGTAGCTGATGAGGGTGTTTTTTGATTCACCTTCGCGCAGCAGATCTTCGACGGCGCGTTGGGTGACTTCGCTCAGAGCCTCTGGCTCCAGGGCGGGTGTATTTTTGAGCGTGGGCAGGCGCAAGTTCATGGGCGGCTTATTTCTTTGAAGAAATCTTACATAGCATGTAAGATTATTTATCTTTTTATCCTTTAAATCACGATAAATATCTCTTATCGTCGGTAAATTTACAGCAAGGAGCAGGGCGATGCAAGTTAAAAGTCCAAGGGGTGTTCAGCAAACCGATGTCAACGGCGCAGCCGACGAATTGCTCAGTGAGCAACTCAAACCGACCATTGAACGTGTTCGCATGAAATTGGGCCGTGGATCGCCCAACACCGTGGGCCCGATGCTGGAGGTCTGGTTTTCTTCATTGGGAGAGCGTTTGAGAGGACCAACGGGTGAATCCGATAAAACAAGCGAATTGCCAGCTACTGTGCAAGTAGCCATGAAAACCCTCTGGAAAAGCGCTTTGCAGGAGGCTCACAGTACTTTTGAAGCATCAAAAGCAGATTTCGCGAACACAGCAAGTCAGCAAGAACAGCAAATGACGACGGTGCTTGCTGAAATTGAAGCTGAGCGTGGAGCGTTCACGCAGAAGGCATCAGAATTAAAGCAAGCCCTTGATGCGCTTGAACTGAAGCATGCCGAAACACAAGGTCAAGCGCATAAGCTTCAAATGCTTGTGAACAAGAAGGATGAGGAACTCACATCATCGCGTCTGGCGCTTCAACAGCAAGTTGCCGAAGGCAATGAGGAGCGTCGCCGTCACGATGCGCAACTGCGGTCTCACAGCGCTGAAATCCAAGCGCTTCAGGCACAGTTTGTGTCTTCAGAACGAAGACTGATGGCGGAGATTGATCGCGAGCGCCAACAAGTAAAAAAATTACAGGCAGAGGTGGAGATTGAAAAAAAGAAGCAGATACGACATCAAAGTGAGGCTCTGGAAGTGGCAGGAAATTTGACCAAGCAACTGCACGAGCTGAGGATGCAAAACACGCAGCTATCAGAGCGCGCATCAGGTTATCTTGCACGCATCAACGACATGCAACCCAAAAAACTCAAATCTGCAGCAAAGAACAAAGCCGTACGAAGCGTAATCGGATAGAAGTTAGCACATCAACGTTTTGGTCTTGCCAAATCACCAGTCCTTGATAGCGTCAACTTTACTTGGAATATGTGAGTAGCTATAACTTTACTTGGAAAGTAGCGTCAACTTTACTTGTGTGACCGCTGGGTCCGTGTTTACTGCGCGAGTTGATGCCGCATTAACTTCGTACGATGTATATTATGTTAAGTCTTAAAGTGGTGATGTTGGACTCAATGTCACAGGTGCAGCGCCCCTTGTTTTGTGAATGCGCCTGACCGCACAGACTGAACCGGTATGAACGCTTAATCTTCGATCAATTGGTGCCCTTTGGTGCTGAGTGAGGAGATCACAGATGAAAACCAGAACCATCGTTGCTGCTCTGTTGGCATTGACGCAGGTGTCATGGATGTTGATGCCAGTGAACGCACAAGACGCCGAGCACGGTAAGCCAGAAAAAAACAGAAGACAAATTGAGCACGGTCCTGTTGTAAGTGGACCGGTGCAAATGGGTGGCACCCGTCTGGTGGTTGATGCCATGCAGGACATGGTGCACTGACCTCCATCGAAGTCTTGGTGCACCCTATGCACATCAAGGTGTAAGCACCATCTGATGGATGCGCTGACCTTGTTGCTGCAGTGGCCGATAAAGGCCATGGGCCCAGGCTTTGGCCATGTCTCGGCTGCGTGGGTCAAAGGCATGGCCTGATTGCCCTGTCTGGTAGATGAACGCCGAATGCTCGGGTTCGGCCAGGTCGTAAACCGTCCGCATCGACGCTGCATGGCGGTTGGCAAAGGGCTCTTTGAGATCGTTGGCCCAGTATTGCCCCACATTCACCGTGAACAAGTCCCCGGCACTTTCTGTACGCACATCAAACACGGCGTTCAAATAAGGCACTTTGCCAAAGGGCTTGTGGCTGCTGATGGCCGGGTGCCAAGCACCCCATCGCCAGGTGCGCATGTCCTTGTCTTGTTGGGCGGCAATGCGGGTCAAGGCACGGTCGAGCGCCGCAGACACTTGCGCCGGGCAGCCTGCAGCGCCGCACCAAAAAGCGTCCGAACGATTCACAATGCCTTCTACCGCCGCACGGAAATGGCGTTTGCCATACAGCGCCTGAAAACGCTCAGCCCCCAGATGCGGCACCAGCAAACCGCGTGTCAACTCGTCGGCCCAGACGTTGAACACCAAGGCGGATGCGCTGTCCGCTGTCATTTGCCCGTCAAAAGTGGCGAGCATTTTCAGGGCCTGATCGCCCAGGGGGTGTTGTGGCTTGGCACTCAGTGCAAACGGCATCAGGGCTTTGGCCCCCAAAGAGGTCACATCGTTTTGGATGGCTTGCAGGCTTTCGCGGCTGTGTTTGGGGCTGGCGGCCAGCAGTTGTTCGATGCGATCAAAGCGCTCGGGCGTGGTCCAGTCGCCGCCCACAAAATGGGCATAGCCCGGCGGCAAGATGTTTTGGTTGGCGGTGGCGTGCCAGCCTTTGGCTTCGATGGTTGGGCGATTCACGGCAGGGTTTTGGGCTGCGGGCAACCAACCGGTCCAGTCGTATTGGGCCAACCAGCCGGGGGCCGGTGCCACGCCCCGAATGTTGTTTTGCGGCGAGCGTGTGGGCAGTTTGCCCACAGCCTGAAAGGCCACATCGCCCAACGTGTCGGCCATGACCACGCTTTGCATGGGCGCATGGTTGTCGGTGAAGGCTTTTTGCAACTCGGGCACGGTTTGCGCCCAGTTGGTCAGCATGCCCGCTTCGACTGTTTTGTTGTCTTCGGTCAAAGCCGACCAGCGCAGGCTGATGGCGTAGCGCTGCTTGTTGATGAGTTTGCCGTACTGAGCTTGTACGTCGCTGATGACCGGCCCGTGGCGCGTGCTGCGCACTTGCAGGGTCACATCGCCCTGCCCTTTGACGCGGATGGTTTCGGCGCGTTCTTCAAACGCCGCCCAGCCCGTGGGGGTGCGGTACTGGCCGGGTTGGGTGGCGT
>ERZ1034363.656-NODE-656-length-22726-cov-2.877655_pt1 | contig 22726 bp, 23 predicted proteins | sample MGYA00520616_ERZ1034363 | MGnify/ENA primary metagenome ERZ1034363 (study PRJEB33736, sample SAMEA104284506) | Azolla filiculoides | biome: Urban; feature: Water surface; material: Ditch water | place: Netherlands | collected 2015-10-28 | depth 0-0.1 m ... | reverse complement strand
GATGCATACCGCGCTAAGGATGTTTCAGTAGTTAGGCGTCTGATCAAAACTAGGTGGATATTTTCCGCTAAAAGATCAACTATAGGTTGAGCAAAATCTGCAATACCTGCATTATCAATTCGCCCATTGTCTAAAACAAAGTTAATTGGTTGGTTCAATTGTGCGACTTCAAAGTTAATCGCTTTAATCGCAGTAAATGGATCCGAGCTTTGAATCTCTTTATTACCTTTTCCAAACTCAGGAAAGGTGTGTCTGATGCTGCTTAAAACATAACTGGGAAACTCTAAGAATGAGTCATCACTATTTACTGTGTACCAAAAAGTCGGGCGGGAATCCTGTGCCGCCCATTCAGCAACTAAAGAGGTTTTGCCGTAACCGGCTGGAGCAACAACCAAAGTGACACCTGGTGTTTCTCGTTGAAATAGAGGAAACAGCCGAGAGCGGGATAGGAAGTTAGCCGGAATTGGAGGGGTGATTGTTCGGCTCAGCGCTAACCCTGCTAACCCGTTCGGCTTAATCTCCATGCGTAAAGGGTGACGGGTGATCATGGGTTAATCAAGGTCACCTCACCCCATTAGGGGTGATTAGTGCAGGTTATTTCCTTACAGGGTTACCCTGACCAATGTGAGGCATTCATGATCGATATCGCAGCTTTAGCCGCTGTTGTCCTGCTCTTTAATCTGATGCCCGCCTTCGCGCCTCCAACATGGGCGGTGCTTGTTTTATTTAGCCTAAACACCGATCTTCACCCAATAGTCATTGTGGGGGTCGGAGCAATATTTGCAGGCACAGGTCGTTATTTGCTGGCACGTGCAACCGGATTATTTCGAAATCGAATAAGCAAGAAATCTTTATCAAACTTAGAGGCGGCCCAAACGCTTCTAACGGAAAATACCTCACGCAAGCTTTTAACAATTGGAATGTTTGTACTTTCACCATTGCCCTCAGCCCAACTTTTTGAAGCCGCCGGTTTGATGGGAGTTCGCCTGCTTCCGTTAACCATTGCATTCTTCTCGGGGCGCATAGTTACCTATAACTTTTATGTTTTTGGAGCCAGTGAGTTGAAATCACATGGAATTGGCGATCTAATTACAAAAGAGTTCACTTCAGTTTGGGCAATTCTGTTCCAACTAATAATGATCGCTTCTGTTGTATTGCTAACGCGAATAAATTGGAAAAAGTACTTGCCTACAAAGCCAGGTTCTTCTTAATTTGCTCTGCGTGATCAATTGCGTGGCGTGTGTACGTTTCAAGCCATTTCTTGAGCGAGTACTCCCCTGCTTCGGTATGAGTTCCCTTGAGTTCTAATTGTTCAGGTTTCAATCGCTTAATGATGTCTAAGGACGCAGCCCGGACCGCAACAAATACGGCAATCGAATTAGCGACTGGGAGTTCTTCGTAACCGAGAGTTTCGTTACTGCCCCACATCGCTTCGTCATACCCTTGAATAATTGGGTTTGGCTCGGCAATCAAGCGTCGAAGACGTGCATATGACTGCGCCTCGCTATCTGCACAATGATGGATAACTTGGCGTGAGCTCCAGTCTTCTCCAGAATGCACATCTAACTGTGGTTCAGGAACAGACTCTGCAATTACTAAAAACTCTTTTGTCGCTGCTTCGTAGGCCGAGGCTAAATCTTGAATATTCATTTCTCGATAGTAATAGAGAAAAAGAACGGCGGCTAGGTTTCCCTAACCGCCGTTCTCTACCCTCGTTAAAGAATTGTTAGCCGATCTTTGCAACCTGAGCTAGAGACTTCTTAAGAAGCTCGCCATCGATTACAGAGAATCCGAGATCTCCACCGACATCCTTCGAGCACTTTGTGCTCAAGATGTATGTAGCGAACTCTTTTACAGCCTTTGCCTTAGCAGCATCTGGATACTTAGTGTCTGCAAGAAGGTAAGAAACGATACCTAGAGGGTAAGCGCCCTTTTCCTTTGTTGCGTAGTCATAAGTAAGGAAGCCGTTTGCATCCTGTGTTGCTGAAGCAAGGAATGCTCCAACGCCTGTTGAATCAGGTGCAACAGATGATCCCGCTGGGTTAATCAAGTTAGCGATCTTCAACTTGTTTGCAGTTGCATAGTTAACTTCAGCGTATGTAATTGAGTAAGGAGTCTTACCCGCAAGCTGAGCAACACCGGTTGAAGATGCTGCACCGACGATGCGACCTAGGTTTGCAACATCATTGATGTTTCCTGGGAATGAATCCTTGAATACCTTGTTCTTTGACTTCGTCCATACTGAAGAAGCTGACTTAGCTAAGTAGTTAGTGAAGTTTTCTGATGTACCTGATGAATCTGAACGGTATACAACCTTGATTGGCTGGTTTGGAAGTGTGTAGCGACCTTGGATAACTTGTGTACGAAGAACAATTGGGTTGCCCTTCTTATCCTTTGCTGGGTTGCCGTTCTTATCTAGCTTGTAAATTGTCTTTGTTGTTGAACGGTTGTTATCAGCAACAATCGCTGGGTCGTTCCAACGTGTAATTTTTCCACCAAAGATTCCAGCAACAGTTGCAGCTGAAAGATTAAGTGTTGTCTTTGCTGGCAAGTTGTGAAGAATTGCAATTGGAGCTGCAACTAGTGGGACGTGAATAAGTGAAGCACGCTTTGTAGATGCTGTGTAAGCACCATCTGACATCCAGAAATCACCAATTGATTTGTCTGAGTTTGCTTGGCCTGTACCTGATGATGATGAAGCGTAAACAAATGTGTGTGCTGAGTTTGTTGCGAAACCTGCCTTGCAACCTTCGATCAATAGCGCTGGGAAAGATGCGCCTGAACCTTGAAGATCTGCTGCATATGCCGGAGTTCCTGCTACCAAACCGAACGCGAGTGCAAGTGATGCAACCTTCGCGAGCTTTGAAATTCTCATGTACTTCCCCTCATAGATGTTTGAACTACGGGGTAAACCTATGGAGGTTAAATGAACGAAGAGCGCTCGGAATCCGAACGCTCTTCGACTTTTAGATGAACAATAAGTAAACGACTTAGCCGAAACGACCCGTCACATAGTTTTCCGTACGTTGGTCCTGTGGGCGGGAGAAGATGTCACTTGTTGGCGCACACTCGATCATTTGACCAGGGCCGCCATCTGACAGGAAGAAGGCGGTGTAATCAGATACACGAGCCGCCTGCTGCATGTTGTGAGTGACGATGACAATTGTCATTGTGTCTGAAAGATGGCGGATAGTTTCTTCGATGCGAAGTGTGGAACCTGGATCTAGGGCAGAACATGGTTCATCCATCAACAGAACTTGTGGGCGAACCGCAAGTGCGCGAGCGATACAAAGACGTTGTTGCTGACCGCCAGAAAGTGATCCACCATGCGCGCTAAGGCGATCCTTCACTTCATTCCACAATCCCGCACGTTCTAAACACTCTTCTAGCAAATCATCTTTGTTATCTACCTTAAGCTGTGCAAGCTTCAAGCCTGACAAAACATTCTCGCCAATAGACATAGATGGGAATGGATTTGGCTTCTGGAAAACCATTCCGATTTGTAGGCGAATTTTTGTTACATCTGTGCCTGGGGCATAAACATCTTTGCCATCGAGTAAAACTTCACCGGCCATTGCTGCACCAGGAATGAATTCATGCATACGGTTGATTGTGCGAATAAATGTGGATTTTCCGCAGCCCGAAGGTCCGATAAGTGCGGTAACTGTTCCCGCACCAAAATTCAGATTGATGTCAGCAAGTGCGTGGTGCTTTCCGAACCATGCATGAATTCCACGTGTCTCAAGACCGGTACCAAGTGCTCGCGTGCCAGGTACCTTTCCATTTGCGTTAGCAACATCGGCCAATGAACTTGGGCGAACCGCTGTATCCATGGTGTTCTCGCTTTCTTGTGAGTTAATCATTTGGCACCTTTTCGTGAACCTAGATAACGTGCCGAGGTAAAGAGAATTAATACAAGTCCTACTAAAACCAATAGACCGGCCCATGCACGAGTAAGTGCTTCTGGTGAGCCGGCGTTAAATGATTTCCAGATGTAATACGGCAATGAACCCATTGGGCCGCTGAAAGCGTTTGGATTTACTTTGTCTCCGCCACCGGTGAGCAAAAGGATTGGGGCGGTTTCTCCGGCAATACGAGCAACGCCAAGAATTACCGCTGTAATCAAACCGCTCTTAGCTGCTGGTAAAACAATCATTGCAACTGTGCGCCACTGAGTTCCACCCAGCGCCACTCCTGCCTCGCGGAGATCATTTGGAATCAAATTCAAAACTTCTTCAGATGTTCGAGCAATTGTCGGGATCATTAAAATCGTTAGAGCAAGTGCGCCCATAAATCCTGAGTAGGATTTTGTAATTGGATACAAAATCGCTGACAGGATGAATAGACCTGCAACGATTGATGGCACGCCACTCATCGCTTGAACTAAAAAGCGAATTGGACCCATCAATCGACCCTTTATTTCCGTCAAATAAAGAGCTGTGAGAATTCCAATTGGAACACTAAGAACTAATGCAATTGCGACGAGGGTAAGAGTTCCGGTAATTGCATGGAGCAAGCCACCATTAGTCAGCGGGTCCGTCGGAGTTGCCATGGACATATCATTAGTAAAGATATTCAATTTAATGCCAGGTAAACCCTTTTGCAGCACTGTAAATAAGATGCTTGCGATTGGCATCACCGTGACAATTGCGCCAATTGCAACAACAGAATTAACAAGAGCATCTTTAGCGGCAGCGCTTCCGCGTTGAATTCCCTTAAGCGATGCAGTTAATCCCATATAAAGGAAGAAGAAAGCAGCAAAGAGTGCGAGCTTTCCCTTCATTGGCGTAACCGCAACAATCACATAAGAAGAAAGCAATGATGCCAAGAAGATACTGAGATCAACTAGCCGATCCTTTTTTGAAGCCTTCCAAGGCTTAGTTGGCACAACAGTTGTACTCATCGTCCCGACTTTCCGGTGCGCTTCACAATTACATTTGCAATTGCGTTTACAACCAAGGTCAGCAAGAAGAGGACAAGTCCGGCAGCCATTAGCGCCTTAATTTCGTAAGGACTTGCATCTCCAAACTTCAAAATAATGAGAGAGGCAACATTTCCACCCGCTCCAAGAAGTACATGCCAATTAATCTGAAAAACTATATTTAATACGGTGAAGACAGCCACCGTTTCACCCATTGCTCGACCTAAACCAAGCATCGCTCCACCAATGACTCCGCTACGACCATGCGGAATCACAACGGCCTTAATCATTGCCCAACGTGTAGCGCCTAATGCGTACGCAGCTTGAATTCGATCAAGTGGAGCTTGTGAGAAAACTTCTCGCGAAACAGATGTGATGATAGGAATAATCATGATTGCTAGTACAACGCCAGCGACGAAAGGTGAGCGAGTAAAAACCGGCACCTGCATATCAAAGACTGGAATCCACCCAAGATAACGATGTAACAGCTTTGCCCAGTACTCCACACTTGGCATCAAGACCAAGAAACCCCAGATACCGAACAAAATTGATGGAAATGCAGCCATCATGTCGATGATTGCCACAAGAAACTTCTTTAACCACCCAGGTGCATAAAAGTTAAGGAAAAGCGCTGAAAATACGGAGATCGGCAGTGCAATAACTACCGCAACCAAAGCGCACAAAATTGTTCCAACAAGCATGGCTGCAAGTCCGAATTGGCTCTCGACTACATTTCCTGCATCGTCTGTTGAAATAGACCATTCGGAGTTTGTAATGAAGCCAATTCCTTCTTGACGCAGCACTTCAAAGCCGCGATATCCCAAAAAGATTGCAATTAATCCAAGAATTGCTAGCGAAGAAATACCGCCAGCGGTTACGACTGCACGAAAAATTTTATCTGAGCGCCGTGGCTCAGTTGTTAATTCGCGAGGTGTTGGTGGAACGAGTGTGGTCAATTTGCTTACGCAAACTTTCCTGTTACCAAGTAATACACGCGACGTGAAACTGACACGGCATGGTCTGCATAGCGCTCGTAATAACGACCAAGAAGAGTTAGGTCAATTGCACTTTCAACTCCATGTGTCCAGCTTGGATCAACCAAAGTTCTAATCAGCTGGCGGTGAAGCTTGTCCATTTCATCATCATCTGTTTCAACTTCTAAGGCAACCTGTGTATCGCGTGATGCGATTACTGAACCTGTCTTGCGTGCAATCTTTTCTGCGGCTTCACCCATTTGCTTGAAACTTGCAGTTAGTTCTGCTGGGATCGCAGCATCGGGGTGACGTAAACGAGTAATTTTTGCAACGTGGTGGGACATGTCCCCCATGCGCTCTAGATCTGCGCTCATACGAAGCGCGGTAACAAGAGCTCGCAAATCGGAAGCAACTGGTTGCTGACGAGCGATGATGTCGATGATGCGAGCATCTAAAGCATGTTGAAACTCATCGATTGTGTCATCTGTAGCAATGACCTCTTCGGCTAACTTGAGATCGCAATTGAGGATTGATTCCGTCGCCTTAGCAATAGATAAAGCAACCATGTCTGTGAGGTCAACTAGTGACTGCGAGACGCCATCGAGTTCATCTTGGAAAACTGATCTAATAAGAGCCATGGCCGCAACCTACGAGCCGGGAGTGAATAGATTCTGTCCGCAAAGTGAACGCAGGGTTAACTGCCTTGGCCAGGCTATAGAGTTGGTCACGTGAAGTTCCTCCGCAAGGAAGCCGATGCACCCGCTGAGCGTGCCCTTCCGAGCATGCTCCTTGAAACTCTTACACAGCTAGATGGTGAAGCGGTGGTCCTGGCTAATGGCGAGGTACCCATCTTTACTACCCCAGGCGTTGAGCAAATTGGATTGCTGCGAGATGGCCGAATTCAAAGCGCTGAACTTCTTGCAACCGTGAGAGTGGTTCGTCGAAAGCACTCTCGCCAAACCGGTGTCATTGAATTGCCTCGCGGGCCAATTGGCGAAGGCCGACATGAATTAACGGTCAATGTTATTCCGCTTACTGAAAATGACTTAGTTCTTGTTTTGCTACGAGATGAAAGTGAAGCTCAGCGTGTTGACGAAGTTCGTCGTGATTTCGTAGCCAATATTTCTCACGAGTTGAAAACACCAATTGGAGCTTTGTCTCTCTTGAGTGAAGCGGTTCTTGGTGCAAAGAATGATCCTGCCGCAGTCGAAAAATTTGCAACAAGAATGCAGACTGAGTCAAAAAGACTTACAGATCTGGTGCAAGAAATTATCAACCTTTCTAGACTTCAAGATTCTGACCCACTTTCGGTGCCTAGCGAATTGCACATTCAAGATTTAGTGAACGAAGCGATAGATCAGAGTCAAGTGACCGCTGATAGTCGCCACATCTGGGTTTCAAATAGTGATGTTGTGGACGGCTTGATTCTTGGCGATCGAGAACAAATAATTATGGCGATTCAAAACTTGATTGAAAACGCGATCAACTATTCTCCTGAAGGAACCAAGGTAAATGTAACTTCCAAGATTGAAGATGGCATCATCGATATCTCAATCACGGATCAAGGAATTGGAATTCCTGAAGCAGATTTAGATCGAATCTTTGAGCGTTTCTATCGTGTTGATCCAGCTCGTTCACGCCAAACAGGTGGAACTGGCCTTGGCTTATCAATCGTGAAGCACGTCGCCCTTAAGCACGGTGGCGAGGTTAAGGTGTGGAGCTCGGAAAATGTTGGCAGTACCTTCTCGTTACGTCTACCTTTATATGTGCCTACTGAGGAGATTTCACAATGACAAAGATTTTGATCGTTGAAGATGAGTCTTCATTTTCTGAAGCCCTAGCCTTCTTACTAGGTAAAGAGGGCTTTGAAGTTACCGTTGCAGAAGATGGCAAACAAGCATTAGAAATGTTCGCAAAAGATGGCGCAGACCTAATCTTGCTTGATTTAATGATTCCTGTTGTTTCTGGCATCGAAGTTTGTAGAACTATTCGAACAACATCACAAGTTCCTATCATTATGTTGACCGCGAAGGATGCCGAAATCGACAAGGTTGTCGGGCTAGAGCTTGGCGCTGATGATTATGTAACAAAGCCTTATTCATCTCGCGAACTCATTGCTCGAATTAAGGCGGTTTTGCGCCGCGGAATAGTCGATGAATCATCAGATGTTGAACATGGAATTCATACCGTTGCAGGAATCAAGCTAGACATTGGCAAGCACCAAGTAACAATTAATGGTGAAGTTGTTTCACTCCCTCTTAAAGAGTTTGAATTGCTGGAATTCTTAATGCGCAATGCTGGTCGCGTACTTACCCGTTCGCAATTAATCGATCGCGTATGGGGTGGCGATTACTACGGCGATACAAAGACTTTAGATGTTCACATCAAGCGTTTGCGAGCAAAGATCGAAGCAGATCCAGCAAACCCTGTTTTGATTCAAACAATTCGCGGACTTGGATACAAATTAGAAAGTAACTAGCGAGTGGCAGCACTCCGACTATCACTTTAGGGCTGTACCACTCACTTCCTTCTTCTTGTTCGAACATAAAATAGAGGCATGACAACTCTAGAAAATATCCGTGAGAGTATTGAAAATCCAAAGTTCACCTATCGACAAAGAGTTGCCGTCCTCGCTAATTTGGCTGAAAATCTTCTTGATCCACCACCTGTGCGAAAAGAGTGTCGCGAGGCACTAGAGGCACGAATTATTTGCGATATGTATGAAGGTAACGCGCCATACCGTCCTCGCTATTTACTTCCTGATTACGCAATTGTCTTAGAAAACGGTTCAGCTTTTCTTGAATTACCTGCCGCAAAGAATCTAGATGATGCTTTGGCATTTCTATTAATAATGTATTCCGCAACCCCCTCAATCACTGGATACCCTGTCTATTTCGGAGAGCTAGATACATTGTTGCTGCCATATGTCGAAGGTATTAGTGATGAAGTTTTGTACGCGAAATTAAAGCGTTTCTGGATCAGCCTCGATCGAATGTTTCCAGATGCATTTGCGCATACAAATCTAAGTCCTGTGTATAACAGAGTGTCCAAGTTGATTCTCACTTTGGAGCGCGAATTACTTCAGGTAGTACCAAATATAAGTTTAAAGGTGGATCCAGAATTAACTAGCGATGAGTATCTAATGGATGCGGTGAAGACTGTTTTTGCATGCGGTAAGCCACACTTCATAAACGATCCAATGATGCAATCAGATTTAGGTGTGCGCTATGCAGCGGTTAGTTGTTACAACTCCCTGAAAATCGGTGGCGGTTCACATACCCTGGTTCGGATCAATTTAAAAGCTACCGCAGAACAATGTAATGGAGGCAAGGATCAATTCTTTGATCAAACCCTCCTCCATTACCTTGATCTAACTGCAGAGCTCATGGAGTCACGCATCAACTATTTAGTTGAAGATTCGGGTTTTTATGAAAGTAATTGGCTAGTGAATGAAAGCTTATTGGATTTGGATAAGTTCTCAGCGATGTTTGGAATTTTCGGTCTAGCTGAGTGCGTCAACATTTTGATGGAGCGAGAAGGTGATTCAGGAACTTATGGTCACAGCTCCATGGCGGACGATCTTGGTTATGAAATTACTAGTTTCATTGCAAATTGGGTATCTCAGAGAAAGATGCCTTACTGCAATGGAAATAACGGTAGAGCGCTACTCCATTCACAATCTGGAATTGATCTTGATATCGGCGTGACCGCTGGTACCCGAATTCCAATCGGCACTGAACCTTCCTTACTAGAGCATTTGAAAACCGTTGGCCGTCATCACCATTTATTTGCATCTGGAATAAGTGATGTTCTGTCATTCGATGAAACTGCGGTCAAAAATCCTCTTGCCGTAGTAGATGTCATAAAGGGTGCATTCAAATCTGGGATGCGAGATTTCACCTTCAATTTAGACAGCAACGATTTCATCCGTATCACCGGTTACTTGGTACGTAAATCAGATTTAGAGAAAATGCCCGCTGCTCGCCATAGCAGCACATATTTGGGTGCGGGATCTGTTGCTGATTCTCATGTCGACCAACGTAATGTGAAAAGAGTTGTGAGTCATGAAAGCTCGCCACGCACAGGTAGCTAATGTCATTCCATTCTCGTGGGTAGATGGTCCTGGAAATCGCTTTGTACTTTTCTTACAAGGCTGCAATTTCAACTGCCTTGCGTGTCATAACCCTCAAACTATTCCTTTACATACTCGTCGGGCACGAGAATTAACCGTTTCTCAAATTTTGGATCAGATCAAAGAATCTATGCCATATATATCCGGTGTCACCGTTTCTGGTGGTGAAGCCACGGTTCAACATGAATTCATCGCTGAACTGTTTACCGCAATAAAAGAGAGTGATGAGCTTTCGGCATTAACTACATTCATTGATAGTAATGGGAATGCCTCAGCCGAAGTCTGGGACCAGCTCGCCAAAGTTACGGATGGAGTCATGCTTGATTTGAAGGCGCTAGATGAGCAGCGACATATTGAACTTACCGGCAACACTAATTCAGTAGTTCTGGATTCGATCAAGCATCTTCAGAAACTTGGCAAATTGTACGAAGTTCGATTACTTCTTATTCCTGGCATCAATGATTCTGATCAACAGTTGATTGATACAGCTGTGTGGTTAAAAAATATCGATCCTGCGATGCGCATCAAAATTAATGCATTTAAGACTCATGGTGTGAGAGCCGCAGCCAAAAATTGGCCAGAAGTCTGCGATAAGGATATGTCGCGGTACTCAGCAATTATTTCGTAGGGCTTTTGCGAATCATTCTTTGGTGGAACTTTCCGGGCTGACGTGTGCTTGGAGTGTCATCGCCCATTTTTACAAAACCTAGTTTTTCGTAGGCGGCAATTGCGCTGTAGTTATCGATCCACACGCCTAGGCCTTGAACCTTCCAATCACGATCTTGAGCATCGACAAACTTCATCATGGCTCGAAATAGACCTTTGCCCCGATATGCAGGATCACTCCAACATCCACCTATCCAACAGGTAGCTCCAAAATCACCATCAAGAATTTCGATGAACATCATCGCGGCATCTTGTCCGTCAACAGATGCGACTAGGAAATCGTTTTTAATGAACTTTTCACGCCAAGTCACCTCGTCTTCAGCACTTTCCTTCTCAAAAGTTCCACCGAATGCTTCAGGGTTGGCTCTTAATGAACGAAGCCTTATGTCGCGAATGCGAGCCCATTGATCTGCATCAACTATTTCAACGAGAACCTCTTGATTCATGGCGTAATCATGCCATCTGCACAATGAACTGTCAGAAAGATTAGAATGAGGCAATGTTGATCAGGTGGTCACAAGCAGCCGTTAAGGCTCGCTCACTTGTTTTGGCCATGTGGATTGCCCTAACCGCTTTTGGTCTTTTCGGCGCATCCAATCTGGATCAATATCTAACAACCTCACTTGTAGTGCCAGGCAGTTCTTCGGCAGCTGCCAACGAAATCCTGAATGAAAAGTTCAAGGAAAATACTGAAGGCACATTCACCGTTATGTATAAGTACAAGCAGGCAACAACGGCGGAAATTGAAGGCTTCAAAGATGCGGTTCGAAAAGCAGCCAATGTGATCCCTGGTTCGGAGATTACCCAGGAAAAAGCATTTGCAGGGACTCTTTACGCCAACATCGGAACTCCATTTGATCTTGAGGGAGCCGCCGAATACACACAAGCATTTCGTTCGGCGCTATTAACTCAAGGCCTGAAGGGTGCATTAGTCAGCGGTCCCCCGGCAATTGAAAGCGATGTTGTTCCGATTCTTTCTAGCGACTTACACCGCGGACAGGTAATTGCCGTTCTCCTAGCTGCGGTGCTTCTCATTGCTGCATTGGGCTTTACCTGGGCGGTTTTAATACCTCTCATTTTTGGATTAGTAACAATCTCAACCACCTTAGGAATTATCTACTTACTGGCACAACATTTCTTGATGGTTTTATATGTCCCAAGCATTGTTGAATTAGTTGGCTTGGGACTTGCAATTGATTATTCACTTTTGATGGTCAGTCGCTATCGTCGAGAAGTTGGGTTAAGCAATGACCCATTAACTGCAACGATGAGAACAGCGGGGCGAACAGCAATCATTTCAGGGGCAACAGTTGCATTAGGGCTATCGACTTTGCTGTTAGTGCCTGTCCCCTTTGTTAAATCCCTTGGTCTTGCTTGTTTGATTTTGCCGATTGTTTCAATAGCCGCTGCAGTAACGCTGCAACCCATTCTTCTGCTGACATTAGGTAAGACAAGCGATGCTGGCTTCAAGGGTTTCCTCAATATTTCATTTGACCGCCTAATTGATGTGGCAATAAAACGACCTCGTGCAGTGCTTGCTTCATCATTAACAGTTATTGCTTTATTGATGTCAGCCCTGATGTGGTTTCAGGTAACGCCAAGCTCATTAAGCGCGATTCCAGCACACCTTGAGTCAGCCAAGGCCCTAAATACGGTGACATCTCAGGTAGGCGTTGGAGTAATTACTCCATCAGAGTTAGTTGTTGACCTTGGACCAAATACAACCGCGCAGCAGTTAGCCGAAGTTCGATTTGAATTTGTAAAGAGAATTGCTGCACATAAAGAGGTCTTCACAGTAGCCAATGGCGAAAAGTGGCCATATGTAGACCCATCGGGGCGTTACTTGCGTATCTATGTTTTTGGAAATCATGACCTTGGATCCTCAGAAACAAGAGAATTAATATCCGATCTTCGAGAGACATACATTCCAGAAGCAGGTTTTCCTGCGGGGACAAAGATCTATCTAGGCGGAGCGCCTGCACAAGGAATTGATTTGTTGGATGCGATTTCTTCTTCACTACCCCTGATAATCACTTTAATCTTGCTCATAACATTCGTAGTTTTACTGCGAACCTTCAGATCAGTTGTATTAGCGATCAAAGCTATAGTTCTAGATTTAATCTCGATCGCAGTTTCGTTTGCCGTGCTTGTTCTTGTCTTTAAATTTGGCATTGGCACTTATCAACTTGAACAGCTTGAAGCCTGGGTTCTTGTTTTGTTGTTCGCAGTGTTGTTTGGTCTATCCATGGATTATGAGATTTTCATCGTTTCCCGTATGCGTGAGGCATGGGATCGCGGTGCAAGTAATGAGGAATCAATTCGTGAAGGAATGCGAAACTCTGGAACCGTTGTAACTGCAGCGGCACTGATTTTCATTACTGCTCTCACCGGTTTGATCACTGGACACTTTGCAGGCTTGCAACAGCTTGGCGTTGGACTTGCAGCTGGCGTACTTATTGACGCAACAATAATTCGTGGATTGCTTCTTCCTAGCGCCATGATGTTATTGGGCAAATGGAATTGGTGGATGCCAGGGCAAGGAAAAACCCCGTCTAACACCTAAGTGCTAAACGGGGTTTTAGTCCCGTGACTACATTACTTAGTTACTGTGATTGCGAAGTGAATAGAAGGCAATTGATATCCAAGTGCCAATCCTGGGAAGTCGCGATCAGCTGTCAAGATTGGGAGCATTCCGTAAGGAGTTCCCGCAAATGATGGTTGATTTGTGTACATCAATGGCCATAGATCAATGATGTGAGTTCCTGGCTTTCCTGTGGCCTTCAAGTGAACAACCATGTATCCATTTGAATTAAATCCACATCCATAACCAATGTATGAGTTGTCATATGTAACAGCCAAAGTGTTATCTAGCTGTGTCCAACCCACTCCCTTGATTGCAATTGTGAACTCTTCTCCCACTTTGAACTTATTTGTAGGTACTCCAGAACCATTGCGTGATTCAGGAAGTCCTGAAGGGTCGGCCTTTGCAAGACCCATGCTTATTACTTTTCCCTTGCTGTCGTAATAAGGCATGATGCTTTCTTGAACGTAGAAAGGCACCTGAGCTTCGATAACACCATTCTTCTTTACCTGTACTACGTGCCATCCACCAAGGTGATCAGGAATCTGAATCTCCTTGTTGAAATTAGCAGATGTGACATCGACGGTTCCCATTGGAACTGCGTTGTACACCCAACAGGTTCCGGTGCAGTTAACTCGGTTTCCTACAACAGTTGCCCACTCGATGGTGTGAAGACCTGTAGTTGTAAGTCCTTTAACATCAAGCTTTACCTTGGTAAATACTGGACCCTCCTCTTTTGAAAGAGTCGCGATCGCCTTGGTGTCTGGATCTAATCCAATTGATGACAAGGTTGTTTTCTGAGTAACAGTCGGAGTGACCTTATCTGGGTATACCAAATATGGAGCAGGTGCTCCGGCATCCTTGGTAACTGTAAATGTTTGAACATCACCATTTGCAAATGGAACTGGTGATTGAATGATATTCAAATAAGGAATTCCGATGCCATCGAGCACGTAAATCACATGCTTTCCAACATCTCCGGAAGCGCGAATTACAGCCTTACCTGTTCCGCGAGTCCATAGAGCCTGCATTTCACCGGCGAACTGATTGTCATACAAAACAGATCCACCAGCTGTGTAAAGGCTCGCGCCCATTCCTGTGTATGTAATTGTGATTGGAGTACCAATTGGACCACTCTTTGGAGAGATCGAAACGGTACGAAGCATCTGGTATCCACCATGAGCTACTGCAGCTCCATCAACGATCGCGTAGATGTCATGCACTCCACCAAAATCAGATGGTGCTTTGGTCTTGAAGGTAAAGCCACCTGTTGCATCTGTAGTTACAGTCGCCATATTGACGTAAAACTTTGAGTACTTAACGCCCATGTAGTTGATGGTGTTTGGCTGAACATCTGTCACCCAAGTACCTTCATTGGTGGACCACACCAAAGTCATTTGCTTATTTGGTGTTAAACCCTTTCCAATTACGGAAAATGCACTTCCAACAAAACCCTGTTGTGGTGTGACCTCTAGGTTGACCGTTGTTTCTGGTGTTGTAAATGCTGCCGCCTTTACCGCTGTATATGGAAGTGGCGCAACACCTTTAATGTCACTTGGGGCTGTCAATGTGATCAGCGTGGAGGCTGTGTCGGCACCTTGTGCCGGCACAACCATCGCCATCGCTAGACCACAAGCAACTGCGATACGCAGTGCCAGTGTTCTCTTCTTCATAATCTCTCTCCTAAATCATTGAATTGTGGGTGGGGTTAACTGTTCTTATGCCTTTGGAAGTGCAAAGAGAGTTAGCTGTGAGGCAGGCATAAAGTTTGACTGCCATGTTCCTGTTGCACCCTTTAGAGGTACAGATAACTTCACTGTGCGGTAATAACTAACGCGCTCATACACAGTGCGGCCATCAGATCCAATTAGACGCTTACCATTTTCTAGCTTTGGAACTAGCTTGGTTGAAAGCACCTTCATTGTTGTTGAATCTTTAGCAATCATTGTTACCTTGAAGTTAATTACACCTAATGTGTTGTATTGACCCGCTGCTGTTCCGGTACGGAGTACGCCAGTCCAGAAAGCTGCACCGCTGTGGTTTCCGTAAGACATCACGATTGGATCCTTGACGCCAGCAACTTCGATGTAAGCCTTAGCTGTATTTGTAGAATCCATTACAGCGCCACCGTGATCAGAGTTGTTTGCATAGACACGGAAGACAATTCCCTGTCCAACGATGTACTCGCTTTGAATCGCGCAGCTAACACCAAAACGTGGCGCTAGTGGGCCTGATGTTCCGCTTGCAAGAACAGTGTCAACATAGATATGAATTGGTGAAACGATGCCCTGAACTGGCACACCGATCTTTACATTCAAAGTATTTCCTGTTGCTGGTGCGAAGTTAGCTGCATCAGTTGGAGTAAATGATCCGGTAATTACTGTTGCACCCGCTGCAGCTGGTACCCAAGAGCACTTTGCTACAAAGGGAGTGACTGTTGCTGTTGGAACAGCTTCACAACCTGCGACTACTTTGCCATTCACAGAGAAAGCGACAGCTCCAGCTGCACTTGCCGTTCCATTAATGACGATTGGTCCTAAGTCATAAACACCGTTACCGCCTGACATAACCAATGTTGTCGCCGCTGGTGCTGCAAATGCAGAGCCACCGGAGATTGAAACACCGGCAAGTGCTAGAACCGCTACTGCGACTCCTGAGATTACCTTTTTCATTTATTTCTCCTTAATTCGAGTTCGGGACTTGAAATTATTTGGTCTTGATATTTCCGCTGACATCCATAGTGAAAGCAGCTGATTCCTTTGCTCCACCCTTAACACTGAAGACACCAGTAACCTTTAGATTTCCGGTTGCTCCTGCATATTTACCGGTGCCGCTTGTGATTGTGGCGCTGCCGGTGATCTTGATAGTTGTTGGAGCAGATTCATCTTCTGCACAACCCTTTGAAGAAGAGTCAAAGGTGACGTTGATTGTGTTGCCGCCACCGCCGATTGAACCTTTTGCATCAAAACCATCACAGATACCTGCAGGTGCCGCTGCTCCACTACCGCTCATGTCAGTTAACCCGAGAACATTTCCGGTTCCCTTGCCTGTAACAGAAGTGACTTGGAGGTAAGTGTCTCCCCACACAATATTGAGATTGCCCTTATAAGTTCCGCTAAATGCAACGGTTCCTCCTGCAACAGGTGCAGTAGTTGCCTTTGGTTTAGTTGTTGTATAGCCGGTTGGGCATTTTGGTTTAGCAGCAGTTACTTTCTTCACTGTTGTACCTTTGTAGCAAGTAATAGTTTTGTTTGCCGCGCTAGCTGTCGCACCATTAGCGAACAAGAACGCTACCGCTGTAAAAAGAACAAGCGCCTTTGCTTTTCTTGAGTGAATTCTTTTCATTGTGAACTCCCATCTCTCCCTGAGTTTTTGCTGTTCTTACGAGAGAAAGACTGTCACTTATAAAAAGTTAATAAAGAGTTATCGCGAGGGCTACCCCTTTGCAAGGTATTGCGTGTATCACGTGTATTTATTGATTCACAACAGTGAGTGCTAGCACCTGTTGGCTAGTTTGACTTTGCAATTCTTTCGCGAGCAACCTGCATTGCAGGAGGTTCTGGACCAAGAATTGCTAGGAAAATATCTAAACTAATACGTGATATTCGTAGCCATATTTTTGATCGTTTCTTTAATCCAAGTAGCGTTAATTCATGTTGATCCAGTGTTGCAATTGCTGCGTTTGCGATCACCTTATAAAAGAACTTGCCTGCGCCATCAAATGGTGGATTCAAGATAAATCGAACAACCTCGGCAGTTCTCGCAACAGTTGCCAAATCATTCTTTCGAAAATCATCAAGTGCGGCTTCCAGTTGAGCGACAGACATTGGGGCATTTGTTAATCCAAGCGGCACGGCACTCTTGCTCCATTGAGCAACATAAGCATCTGCACCTTGATCAATTGAATAACCCAGGGCAAGGTGTGCCTTTAAGAATGAATCAGTGAAAGCGCAATGCACCCACAGTAAAAAACGTGGATCTTTCGCCTTATAGCTCTCTTCAATTCCTTGCTTGTTTTTGAACTCGCCCTTTACATGATCATGCATTGCATTTACTCGGGCTGCTTCTCGCTCTATAACCTCAGCCGCAGCAAATGTTGTAACAGTTAGCCAACGGGTTGTTCCAGCTAAACGACCTAATGGATCTGACTCGTACCGTGAATGTTCTGCAACACCTGAAAGCGGAGCAGGATGAGCGGCCTGCAATAAGAGGGCCCTGACTCCCCCGACTAAAGTTGCGATGCATCCATGAACTTGCCAGACAGCACTTCCCGGACCAAATAACCCTGGGCCTGAACCGATTGCAATTGTGTTGACCCAATCAGGACGACCATCCTTAGATCCTGAAACATTCTCGCGAAATTTGTCAGCCAGAGGCTTCGTCAACGGGAATTTATGGAACTCAAACACCGGCTAATCGTAGAAGCAGCATCAATAGCGCGCCAATCGAAACTAAGCGCCGAAGTTTGTTTTCTTGTAAGGCTTTCCCTTTTGATCGTAGGTAATCCATACACCTACTTGCTTTCCGTTTTTGAATGATCCAGAGCGCATGATTACGCCATCTTTACGGAACCACTTCCAATCACCATGCATCTCTTCATTTTTTATCTTGCCCTTAGCTTTCAAGACTCCATTTGCATAAAATTCTAAAAACTCACCAGTCTTCTTTGGATATCCAGCATTTAGCTGCTGAATTCTTACCTTAATAATCTTCTTTAAAAGCGGCTTTGGAAATCTCTTGTCGACAGCAAAGTGAATAGAGCCTTTTGTTTGTTCGTATTGGGCAAGCTCTGCCTTTAAGAGCGAAGTCGTTGTGCCGCTATAGGGAAATATGCTGTTGTGGTTCTTATAACCGTCATAACCAAATACCCCAATGCCTTCAATAACAAATGTTGGGATTCCGTATTTGATAGTTTCGGTTGCGGTCGGTAGTTCTGCTGCGATCATTTCGCGCAGGTTTTGAAGGATTGCGCGCTGCCCTATTTCGAACTTCTTCAGGTGCTTATCGACTAACGCCTTGCTCACGATTTACTCCCGTTCGTTCCAAGCCGCATTAATTGTTTCAACGAAGGCTTCCAAAGGTTGTGCGCCAGAAATTCCGTACTTCATATCCACTACAAGGAAGGGCACCCCTGTCGCCCCTAGTTGGGTAGCCATGTCGCGGTCTGCCAAAACTTCATTTGTAAATTGATCTGATTCCAATACATTCATCACATCTACTGCTGGAATTCCAACAGATTCGGCAACTGCACAAATATCTTGGTGAGAAAACAGAGGCAAAGAGTTTTCGAAGTAGCTTGAATACATCGCTTCTAGTAATTCATCCTGCTTGTTGATAGTCGCTGCATATAGAAGAACTCGATGAGCATCAAAGGTATTGCCAGATAGGGTGTCATCGAGGTTGTAACAAAGGCCTTCGCCATCGGCTACCGCGCAAACATTTGCCTGCATCTCTTTTACTTGGTCTGCAGAAACTCTGTACTTTTCAGCTAAATGCTTTCCTGTTGGAACAACGCCTTGTGCATCTGGTTGCAATTGAAAAGCACGATGGCGGATGATGATTTCATCCTTGTGCTCAAAGCCAGAAAGTGCCTTTTCTAAGCGGCGCTTTCCGATAAAGCACCATGGGCAGACAACATCAGACCACACATCAATAATCATGCGCTAATTACTCCAGTAGCTAGAAGAACAAGGATCAAGGAGCCAAGTGCAACTCTATAAATAATGAATGGGCGGAAGCTCTTTGTAGACACAAATTTCAAGAGCCAAGCAATAACTATGTAGCCAATTACAAATGCGACCCCTGTTGCGACAAATGTTTCAGGGATAGTGAACACATTAGGTGCAGCATCTAATGAAAAGGCATCCTTTAATTCATACAGTCCACTTCCAAAGACAGCAGGAAGGGCCAATAAGAATGAGTAACGAAGCGCAGCCTCGCGGGTATATCCAAGGAAGCGACCCATTGCGATCGTTGCACCTGAACGAGATACACCGGGTACTAGGGCAAGAGCCTGAGCTGCTCCATACAAAATTCCATGTTTTGAATTGAGTTGATCAAGCGTTCGATCACTTTTACCGACTTTGTCTGCAAAACCCAGAATCAAACCGAAGATGATCATCACTGATGCGATTAGCCAGAGCGAACGAAGATCGTTTGTAATGATGTCTTTACCTAGGTAGCCCAAGACAACGATTGGAAGACTGCCAACAATAATGAGCCAACCCATGCGAGCTTGGCCTTTTCCTTCAGCTGACAGTTCACCACGGAGCAGAACTTGCTTGACCCACGACGCCACAATTGCCTTGATGTCATTGCGGAAGAAAATAAGTACTGCTAATTCTGTTCCAATTTGAGTAATCGCAGTAAAACGAGCACCTGGATCCTGGGCCTTATTCATGAATTCGCCGACGATTCGGATGTGTGCGCTAGAGGAGATAGGAAGGAACTCAGTTAATCCCTGAACGATTCCGAGAAATATTGCTGAGAACAAACGTGACCCCTGTCGCTGTGCGTAGAGGTCAATAGTAACTAGTAAGCCCCCGTAGGAACCTCTTGATCTTCCAAAATAGCCCATTCAGAATCTGTAAATAAGCGTGAGCGAATCAAGAATCGTTTACCTTCGGGTGATTCGAGAGAAAAACCGCCGCCACGACCATCAACAACATCAACTGTTAAATGTGTGTGCTTCCAGTATTCAAATTGAGAAGCCGACATCCAGAAACCAATTGGCTCCTGAATGCCGGCTACTACCAAATCCCCCAGCTTTACATCCTGACCCCCGACGCGGAATTCGCCAGCTGGGTAACACATCGGAGAAGATCCATCACAACATCCGCCTGATTGATGAAACATCAATGGGCCATGAATTGAAGTTAACTTTCGAAGTAGTTCTTCGGCGGTTTCACTTAACTCAACGCGTGATGGATTCTCCATGTCTTAACTGTAATCGGCTTAGAAGAATCCGAGCTTGTTTGGTGAGTACGAAACAAGGAGATTCTTAGTCTGCTGATAGTGATCAAGCATCATCTTGTGGGTTTCACGTCCGATACCTGATGACTTGTAACCACCAAACGCTGCTCCTGCTGGATATGCGTGATAGCAGTTGGTCCACACACGACCTGCTTGGATTTCACGACCTGCACGGTAGGCAGTGTTTGTGTCACGAGTCCACACACCTGCACCTAGTCCGTACAAAGTGTCATTAGCAATCTCCATCGCGTTATCAAATCCATCGAACTTTGTAACTGACACAACTGGTCCAAAGATTTCTTCCTGGAAGATACGCATCTTGTTATTGCCTTCGAAGATTGTTGGAGTTACGTAGTAACCACCAGATAGTTCGCCGCCAAGATCTGCGCGCTCTCCACCAGTGATTAGCTTTGCGCCCTCTTTCTTTCCAATTTCAATGTAGGAAAGAATCTTTTCAAGCTGATCATTTGAAGCCTGAGCACCGATCATTGTTGATAGATCTAGTGGGTGGCCCTGAACAACTGCCTGTGTGCGCTTTGTGACATCACCCAAGAACTTGTCGTAAATCTTGGTATCAATCAAGCCACGTGAAGGACATGTACATACTTCGCCCTGATTAAGTGCGAACAATGTGAAACCTTCGAGCGCCTTGTCGTAGAAAGCATCATTTTCAGCTGCAACATCTGCGAAGAAGATATTTGGGCTCTTTCCGCCGAGTTCTAGCGTTACTGGAATGATGTTTTCCGCCGCGTACTGCATGATCAAGCGACCGGTTGTTGTTTCTCCAGTAAATGCAATCTTTGCAATACGTGGAGATGACGCCAAAGGCTTTCCTGCTTCGACACCAAAGCCGTTAACAACATTCAATACTCCAGGTGGAAGCAAATCTGCGATCAGTTCCATCAAGACCATGATTGATGCAGGTGTTTGTTCTGCTGGCTTTAGAACAACGCAGTTACCTGCTGCTAGCGCTGGAGCTAACTTCCATACAGCCATCAAGATTGGGAAGTTCCAAGGAATGATCTGACCGACTACACCTAGTGGCTCGTGGAAGTGATACGCGACCGTGTCTTCATCAAGTTCACCAAGTGAACCTTCTTGTGCGCGAATAGCACCTGCGAAGTAACGGAAGTGATCAATTGCCAGTGGCATATCTGCGTGAATAGTTTCGCGGATTGGCTTTCCGTTATCCCATGTTTCAGCAACGGCGAGCATCTCTAGGTTTTGCTCCATGCGATCTGCGATTTTGTTAAGAATAATTGCACGCGCAGTTGCCGATGTCTTTCCCCATGCCTTTGCTGCAGCATGTGCGGCATCTAGCGCCTTATCGATATCTTTTGCATTGCCTCGTGCGATTTCACAAAATACTTTTCCGGTTACTGGTGTGACATTTTCAAAGTACTGACCTGAATCTGGCTTTACATACTCACCATTAATCCAGTGGTCGTACCGTGGCTTGAAAGTTACCTTGCTCCCAGGTTGTCCGGGTGATACATAGTCGGTCATTGTCTCTCCTTTGAAATAGTGACTCTGGTCTTGAACCGTTTGGACAGTACTCCCGGCCCACTTCGAAGTTAATAGACCGAACTCATTTCACGAGAGAAAGGTGGGTTAGCACTCATGGGAATCTGTATTACTAATCAGTAATGTGTCCCCGTGAGCGCGAATCTGGTTACTGTCGATCTACAGGCCAAGGCAAGCAAATCCAGATCCTTTGACCTGCAGCGCTTCTTTCAAACAGGTCCAGGTCAGTATGGCGAAGGCGATCTCTTCATTGGTGTGATCGTTCCTGAGATTCGAAAAGTTGCCGCCACTCATAAAGAGTTGCCATTTACTGAAATTGCGAAACTTGTTGACTCTCCGATTCATGAGGTTCGAATGTGCGGACTTTTTATCTTTAGCAATCAATACAAGAAATTGAAGGGAAGAGATCAAAAGAAAAAGTATTACGACTTCTTTGTAAAGAACATCAAGGCTGGCAATGTAAACAATTGGGACCTAATTGATGTCAATGCTCCGATTATTGGAGAGTACCTTCTTGAGTCAGATGACCCACTGGCCGTTCTTGCCAAGTTTGCTAAATCTATAAATCTTTGGGAAAGGCGTGTTGCCATCATCTTCACCTTTTCCTTTATTCGCGTTGGTCAATTGGATTTAACCATTGCAATCGCCAAATTGTTATTGCACGATGAACATGACCTTATTCATAAGGGTGTTGGTTGGATGCTTCGTGAGGCAGGAAAACGCGATGTGATGCTTCTGCGTAAATTCTTAACAGAGCATGCTCATGAGATGCCTAGAACCATGCTGCGATACGCAATTGAAAAATTACCAGAACAAGAGCGCAAGAAGTGGTTGGTCGAAAGTAAACGTTAGCCGTGAAGTGGGCGAAGCTCGGTCTTGCGATTACATGCCGCAAGCAAATAAACGTTGCCCGGCAGACTCGATCTTGTCATTGAAGTCATTAATTGCTTTGATCT
>ERZ1034363.655-NODE-655-length-22737-cov-5.924537_pt1 | contig 22737 bp, 21 predicted proteins | sample MGYA00520616_ERZ1034363 | MGnify/ENA primary metagenome ERZ1034363 (study PRJEB33736, sample SAMEA104284506) | Azolla filiculoides | biome: Urban; feature: Water surface; material: Ditch water | place: Netherlands | collected 2015-10-28 | depth 0-0.1 m ... | reverse complement strand
CTGGAGTTTGGTTGGGGCGGTCATTGGGGCGGCCACCGGGGGCACCGGCATTGGCGCTAAGCGATTAGTTACTGGTCTTGCAAGTTGAAGATGCGCTGCATCGGCACCCATTTTTCACCTGCCGGCGTCCAGGGCGTGGGGGCCTGAAAAGTCCACATCAAGCGCTCCCATTCCACAATGGTCGGGTTGGCCGCTGACGCCGCTGCCATCACCTCGGCGCGGTACACCGCCGGGTTCACTTCCATCAGCATAAATAGCCTGGTGCCCAGGCGGTAGATTTCCATCGACACCACCCCGTTGGCAAGCAGGTGGTCGCGTACCGCCGGCCAGATTGTCTGGTGGGCAGCTTCGTATTCGGCAATCTTGGCGGCATCGTCGACCAGATCGAGTGCCAGGCAATAGCGTGTGGCGCCCATCATGCGACTTTCAGCAAAGGGCGCGGTCCAGGTGGGTGTAGCCACCATCCACAAAGATCCACTGTCCCGTGGTGTGCGACGACTGCTCCGACAACAAGAACACCGTCATGCTGGCAATTTCGTCGGCTGTGGTCATGCGCTTGCCCAGGGGAATGCGGCGGGTAATGTCGGCCAGCTTGGCTGCCGGGTCTGCAAAGGTGTCAATCCAGCGCGCGTACAGCGGCGTCATCACCTCGGCCGGAATCACCGCGTTCACCCGCACCCCGTCCTCCAGCAGCGATGCCGCCCATTCGCGGGTGAGCGAAAGCTGCGCGCCCTTGGCGGCGGTGTAGCCGCTGGTGTTGCCCTGCCCCGTGATGGCGGTCTTGGACGAAATGTTGACGATGGAGCCGCGACTCGCCTTGAGGTGCGGCACGCAGTAATGCGCCATGCTGTAGTAATGGATCAGGTTGCGGTCCAGCGAGGCCACAAACGCATCGCGGCCGGCGTCCAGCCCCACGCCGTCATTGATACCCGCGTTGTTCACCAGGCCGTCAAGTTGCCCGAACTGCGCCAGCACCTGCGCTACTGCACGGCCACAGGCCGCGTCGTCGGACAGTTCCAGTTGGATAAACAGAAAGCGCGGCTGCAGTTCGCGTAGGGTCCGTTCAAATTCAGCAGTCAAGGGGCTTTTGCCCAGCACGACCGGAATGGCGCCTTCGCGCGCCAGCGTGGTGGTGATCGCCGCACCAATGCCGCTGGCACCGCCGGTGACGATGAATACCTTGTCTTTGAGTTGCAAATCCATCGGTTTCTTTCAGGTTGAAGGCGCGCGCACTGGCACGGCAAGCTGGTAACAGCGCATCGCGTTCACGCTCCAGAAGGCTTCCTGCTCCTGGTGCGTCAGCCGGGTGTTGGCCCAGCGTTGTACCAGCCCGTGCACCGCCTCATAGGGAGCCGCCAACTGGCAAACCGGCCAGTCCGAGCCATACAAAATGCGGTTCGGGCCAAACAGGTCCAGGGCGCGGTCCAGGCACTCCAGCATCACCTTGGCGTCTTGCGGCTGTATGCCCTTGCCCGCCGACCAATCGGCTTCAGTCACCAAGCCGGACAGCTTGCACACCACATGCGGCATGGCCGCCAGCGCCGTGATGCTGGCCAGCCAGCGCCCCGGCACCTCGCTGCGCGTGGCCCAGTCGCGCACGCAAGGTTTGCCCACATGGTCGAGCACCAGCCAGTGCTGGTTGTGGCGGGCACAAAAGTCGATTACCGAGGTAATTTGCCGGTCAAACACCAGCACGTCGTAAACCAACCCACGCTTTTGCAAGGCTTTCACGCCCCGGCTGAAGTCCGGATTGCGTACCACTGCCGACAGGTTGGGCTCGTCTTGCAAGATGTGCCGAAAGCCCTTGAGCAGCGGCTGCCCACGGTACGCGTCGAGCACATCTTCAATGGCTGGCGAGGTCAGATCGGTCCAGCCCACCACTCCGACAATTTGCGGGTTGCTTCGGGCCAGCGCCAGCAAGTCATCGGTCTCGGTTGGCCCACTTCGCGCCTGCACCGCCACCACCGCATCCACGCCCGCCACCTGCATGGCCGGCAGCACATCGGCCGGCAGGCAGTCGCGCTGCAAGACCGGCATGGCATCGTTGATCCACGGGAAGTCTGCGGGCTGGTAGCGCCAGTAATGCTGGTGCGTATCAATCTTCATGGCGCAAACGTCAGGCGGGTTTGAACGCGTAATCCTTGAGCGACTGCGGCTTCATTTCAATCGAGAAGCCCGGCAATTTGGGCGGCATGTAGGCCGCGTTCTGGATTACGCAGGGGTCAATAAAGTGCTCATGCAAATGGTCCACAAACTCAATCACCCGGCCCTCGCGGGTGCCGGCAATGCACAGGTAATCAATCATGGAGAGGTGCTGCACGTACTCGCACAGGCCTACGCCCCCCGCATGCGGGCACACCGGCAGCTTGTATTTGGCGGCCATCAACATCACCGCCAGAATTTCATTCACGCCGCCCAAACGGCAGGAGTCGATTTGCACCACGTCAATGGCACCGCGCATGATGAGCTGTTTGAAAATGATGCGGTTCTGGCACATCTCGCCCGTGGCTACCTTGACTGGTGCCACGCCTTCGCGGATCACGCGATGCCCTTCAATATCGTCCGGGCTGGTCGGTTCCTCAATGAACCAGGGCTTGCAAAACGCCAGGTCGTTGACCCACTCCACCGCCTGGTTCACTTCCCAGACCTGGTTGGCATCAATCATCAGGTGCCGATCCGGCCCCAGCACTTCCCGCGCAATCGTCAGGCGGCGCACGTCGTCGGCCTTGTCACGGCCTACCTTCATCTTGACGTGGTTGAAGCCGGCATCAATCGCCTCTTTGCACAGGCGGCGCAGCTTGTCGTCGTCATAGCCCAGCCAGCCGGCCGAGGTGGTGTAGCAGGGGTAGCCCTCGCGCTCCAGCGTGGCCAGGCGTTCGGCCTTGCCCGGCTCCTGCGCCTGCAGCATGGTCAGCGCCTCTTCGGGCGTGATGCAGTCGGTGATGTAGCGGAAGTCAATCAGCTTGACGATTTCTTCCGGGCTCATGCGCGACACCAGTTTCCACACCGGCACGCCTTCGAGCTTGGCCCACAAGTCCCACACTGCATTGACCACCGCGCCGGTGGCTAGGTGGATGGCGCCCTTGTCAGGGCCGATCCAGCGCAACTGGCTATCCGAGGTGATGTGGCGCCAGAAGCGGCCCATGTCCTCGGCCACCCAAGCCATATCCAGCCCCACCACCAGCGGCTCCAGCGCCTTGATGGCGGCACAGCAAATTTCGTTGCCGCGCCCGATGGTGAAGGTCAGACCGTGGCCCTCCTTGCCCGGCGCATCGGTTCCCAGAATCACATAAGCCGCCGAATAGTCGGGGTCCGGGTTCATGGCGTCCGAGCCGTCCAGATGCTTGGACGTAGGAAAGCGCACGTCCACCACGCGCAGCGAAGTAATGATGGTCATGGAATGCCTCGTGGTTTAAGCCTGAACGGTGGTTTGGGTTTGGGTGCCCAAGCCGTCAATACCCAGATGAATCACCTGCCCGGCGCGCAGGTACACCGGGGGTTTTTGGCCCATGCCCACACCGGGCGGGGTGCCGGTGCTGATCACGTCACCGGGCTGCAGGCTCATGAAGCGGCTGAGGTAGCTGATCAGAAACGGCACCTTGTAGACCATGGTGGCGGTGCTGCCGTTCTGGTATCGCTTGCCGTCCACCTCCAGCCACATCTTCAGCGCGTTGATGTCACCCAACTCGTCGGGCGTTACCAGCCAGGGGCCGGTGGGGCCAAAGGTGTCGCAACCCTTGCCCTTGTCCCAGGTTCCGGCGCGCTCCAACTGGTATTCACGCTCCGACACATCGTTCACCACGCAGTAGCCCGCCACATGCGACAGCGCATCGGCCTCGTCGATGTAGCGCCCGCCCTTGCCGATGACCACGCCGAGTTCCACTTCCCAATCAGTCTTGAGCGAGCCGCGTGGAACCTCCACGTTGTCGTCCGGCCCCACCACGGCGCTGGTCCATTTGTTAAACACCACCGGTTCCGGCGGCACCTGCATGCCGGACTCGGCGGCATGGTCGGCGTAGTTCAGGCCGATGCAGATGAACTTGCCAATCTGTCCCACACAGGGGCCCAGACGCAATTCTTTTTGCGGCGTGCCCGCTACCAGCGGCAGCATGCTCACGTCGATGCCGCGCAGCTTGGCCAGGCTCTCGGGCAACAGCGCCGCGCCCGCCACATCCGCTATCACGCCGGACAGGTCGCGCACGCGGCCCTCCGCGTCCAACACACCGGGCTTTTCCTGTCCTGGCAAACCGTAGCGCAGCAATTTCACTTTGTTCTTCCTCTATTTACAGCAACAAAAAGGGGCGAGCCACACGGCTCACCCCTGACACTTTTCACAATCAATCGTAAAGAACCGCAGCGATCTTCGGGTCCTTCATGTTTGACTTGTCGTAGTAGTAGAAGCCGGTGTCGATGATCTTGGGCAGCTTCTCGCCCTTGAGCGCCTTCACTGCCGCTTCGACCGTCTTGTAGCCAATGCCCACCGGGTTCTGCGTGATCGCGCCGGCGATGGTGCCGTCGTTGATCATGTCCTTCTGCGCCTTGCCGGAGTCAAAGCCGATCACCACCAGGCCGGTCTTCTTGGCTTCTTTCAGGCCCTTGCCCGCACCGATGGCGGAGCCTTCGTTGGTGCCGAAGATGCCCTTGAGCTGCGGATGCGCCTGCACCAGGGTCTTGGCAATTTCAGCCGACTTGAGGTGGTCGCCACCGCCGTACTGAATGTCCACCACCTTGATGTTGGGGTACTTGGCCTTGATCTGGTCCACAAAACCGTCACGGCGGTTGGTGCCGGTGGTGCTGGTCTGGTCGTGGCCGATCACCGCCACCTCGCCCTTGCCGCCAATCTTTTCTGCCATCTTGTCGGCAGCCAGCGCAGCAGCAGCCTTGCTATCGGTTTGCGCGGTGGTCAGCACAATGTCGCTGTCCACGCCGGAGTCAAACGCGATCACCGGAATTTTGGCAGCCTGGGCCTTTTTCAGCAGCGGAATCGCGGCTTTGCTGTCCAGCGCGGCGAAGCCCAGCGCCTTGGGGTTCTTGGCTAAAGCTGCTGCCAGCATGTCGATTTGCTTGTCCACTTGCTGCTCGGTCTCGGGCCCTTCAAAGGTCACCTTGACCTTGTAATCCTTGGCGGCCTGGTCGGCACCCTGCTTCACGGCTTGCCAGAATTGGTGCTGGAAGCCCTTGGAAATCAGCGGAATGTAGATTTCCTGTGCGCTTGCGATGCTGCTCAAACCAGCCAGTGCCAGGCCGGCGGTCAGTGCCAGCAGTTTTCTCTTCATGTTCATGCGAAGTCTCCTGTTATTAAAAAAAGCTCATCAAAAGGAAAGAAATTCAAGGTCAGGGTGCGCATCTTGTGAATGCGCAGGTGTGCCGGGGTCGGGCGTTGCCTCCTTCAAGGTGGGTGGATTTGGATGGACGTCACCAGCGCCTCACTTCTTGGCGCGACGCAGGTTGTCGGTGTAGACGGCCAGGATGATGATCAGCCCGGTCAGCACCATCTGCCACTCCTGCGCCACCGACATGATGCGCAGGCCGTTGATCAGCACGCTCATGATGAACGCGCCAATGATGGTGCCCAAAATCGTGCCCACGCCGCCCGACAGCGAGGTGCCGCCAATCACCACGGCGGCAATCGCGTCCAGTTCATAGCCCTGGCCCAGCGCGGGCTGTGCGGAGTTCAGGCGCGACGCAATCAGCAAGCCTGCAATACCGCAAATGCCACCGGCAAAGGTGTAAATGATGACCTTCCAGCGGTCCACATCCACGCCCGAAAGGCGCACCGCCTCTTCGTTGCTGCCCAGCGCAAAGGTGTAACGCCCCAGCGCCGTGCGGTTCAGGATGACGGCGCAGACGATGGCCACGGCGAACATGATCAGCACGCCATTGGGAATGCTGAGTGCCGGAAAGATATCGCCGATCAGGGAGCCCAGGGCAATCTGGTCGAAGCCTTCCACATCGTTGAAGTAGATCGGGCGGGCACCCGTAATGATGAGCGACAAACCCTTGAGCAGCATCATCATGCCCAGCGTGGCAATAAAGGGCGGCACCTTGAGGCGGGTTATCGCCAGCCCCGAAACGCAGCCGGTCAAGGCCCCCACCACCACCGCGCCCAAGACGCCCAGCGGCAGCGGCAATCCCCAGTTCACCAGAAACACGCCGCCCATCACGGCGCAAAAGGTCATCAGCACGCCCACCGACAAATCAATGCCCGAGGTGATGATGATGAAGGTACTGGCAATCGCCAGCACGCCGATCACGGTGGTGCTTTGCAGGATGCCGATGATGTTGTCCTGCGTCATGAAGGCCTCGGGCTTGAGCGCCGTAAAGATCAGGATCAGGGCAATCAGGCTGGCAAAGGCCAGCAGCTTTTGCTTGGCTTGCCCGCCGGAGAGTTTGGTCATCAGGCTGGTCTTATGGTTGTCTTGGGACATGGTTCTTTTCCTGAATGCTTGGTTAAGCCGGAGCTGCTTCGGTGTCGCGCCGCGTGGCCAGCGCCATCAGGCTTTCCTGTGTTGCCGCAAGCCCGGACACATCGCCGGTAATGCGGCCTTCGCACATCACCAGAATGCGGTGGCTCAGGTGCAGCACCTCGGGCAACTCGCTGGAGATCACGATGATGGCCTTGCCCTGGGCGGCCAGGTCGTTCACCAGCTTGTAGATCTCGCTCTTGGCACCCACGTCAATGCCGCGCGTGGGCTCATCAAAAATCAGCACGTCGCAGTCCTGCACCAGCCACTTGGCGATCACCACCTTCTGCTGGTTGCCGCCCGACAAGAGGCGCGAGACCTGGGTCAACGACGGTGTCTTGATGCGCAGCTTGTCGACCATCTGCTGCGAGATGTCGTGAATCGCGGGTTGGTTCAGGAAAACGCCACCCTTTAACCAGCGGCTCAGGCTGGGCAGCGTGATGTTGGACTCCACATCCATACCCGTGGCCAGCCCGAAGTGCTTGCGGTCTTCCGACAAATAGCCAATGCCGGCCTGCACCGCGTCGCGCGGAGTGCGCAGCGCAATGCGCTTGCCATGCACCCACACTTCGCCCGAATCCAGCGGGTCTGCGCCAAACACGGCCCGTGCCACCTCGGTACGCCCCGCGCCCATCAAGCCGGCAAAGCCCAGAATCTCGCCACGCCGCACAGTAAAACTCACATCGCGAATGGCACGGCCCCGGTTCAGGTGGCGCACGTCCAGCAGCACTTCGTTGGCGGCGGTGTCCGGCACCGTTTTTTCAGAATGCTCCAGCGTGCGGCCCACCATCATGGCGATGATCTCGGCCATCGGGGTCTGCGCGGGCACGGTGTTGATGTAGCGCCCGTCACGCATCACAGTAATGCGGTCGGCAATGCGCTGAATCTCGTCCATCTTGTGCGAGATATAAACGATGCCCACGCCCTCCGATTTGAGCTGCCGGATGATGCGAAACAGCTCTTCAATCTCGGCATTGTTTAGGGCCGCAGTGGGCTCATCCATGATCAGAATGCGCGACTTGTGCGACAGCGCCTTGGCAATTTCGACCATTTGCTGGCGCGCCACCGTCAGGTCGCCAATCCGGGTTTGTGGCGCGAGGGCGAGGTTCATGCGGTCAAACAGGGCCTGGGTGTCGCGGTTGAGCGTGTCTTCGTCCAAAAACAAGCCCATGCGCCCCTTGGGTTCGCGCCCCAGAAAAATGTTTTGCGCCGCCGTCAGGTGCGACATCAAAAACAGTTCCTGGTGAATGATGCCAATCGCCAGCGCCTGCGCGTGGGCCGGGCTCTGGATGTCCACCGGTTTGCCATCGAGCAGCACCTCGCCCGAATCCTTGGTGTAGACCCCCGCCAGAATCTTCATCAAGGTGGACTTACCGGCGCCGTTTTCGCCCATCAGCGCATGCACCTCACCGGCCTGCAACTCAAATTGCACGTCCTGCAGGGCCTTGACCCCGGGGAAGGACTTGTTGACGTTTTGGACCGAAATAAGCGCCGTCACAGCATTGCCTTGTTTGTTTTTTGGGTGCCTAAATGGTGACGCCGCCGTCCACCAACAGCGCCTGGCCGGTCACAAACTGGGACTCGTCGCTGGCCAGGTACACCACCATCGGCGTGATGTCATCCACCGTGGCCAACCGGCCCACCGGTTGGCGGGCAATAAAGTCTTTTTCGGCCTGCACCGGGTCGGCCGCGCTGGCAATGCGGCCGCGCAGTGAGGGCGTGTCGACCGTGCCCGGGCACAGAGCGTTGCAGCGCACGCCCTGGCGAATAAAGTCTGCGGCGATGGATTTGGTTAGCCCGATGACTGCCGCCTTGGTGCTGCCATAGGCGCAGCGGTTGGCAAAACCCTTGATGCTCGACGCCATGGACGCCATGTTGATGATGGACACGCTGCCGCCCCCGGCCTTGGCGTGGGCCAGCATGCCGGGCAAAAAGGCCTGCGTCATCACAAACATGCTTTTGACATTGATTGCAAAGCTGCGGTCCCAATCGGCCTCTGTGCAATCCAGCACGGTGCCGTTCGCCACGATACCTGCGCAGTTGAAAAGCACATCCAACTTATTCACCTTTGCTGCAAGGGCCTTTACCGCCTCGGCATTGCTGACGTCCAGCAATTCGGTTTGAATCGCGCTGTGTTCCTGGGCCAAAGTGGCCAGGTGAGCCGCATCGATATCGGTGGCAATCACCTTGGCACCCTCTGCGGCGCAGGCCAGGGCACTGGCCCGGCCCATGCCTTGTGCGGCTGCGGTAATCAACACGGTTTTGCCTTGCAGGCGACCTTGACGCATTCGATCAACTCCGGTTAAATAATTCATTTATGAACAGATGATTCATATATGAAGTGAAATAATACCGACCGAACGCCCGTCGGCACCTAGGAAATACCCTGTAGATCGGTACGAAAAAAGACAATGAACAAGCCACCCCGCACGCGCCCATCCACAAGCAAGCCGTCCCCAGTTGCCGCCGAAGAGACCCTCACAACGTCAGCCGACGACCGCTACCGCGCACCGGCACTCGACAAAGGGCTGGACATTCTGGAACTGCTCGCGCAGCAACCACAGGGCCTCACCCGGGCCGAAATCGTCAAAGAAATGGACCGCAGCGCCAGCGAGATTTACCGCATGCTGGAGCGTCTGGTGGCGCGGCAATATGTGATGCGCTCCTTTGCGGGTGACCGGTACGCGCTGAGCCTGAAGTTGTTTGCGCTGGCCAATATGCACCCGCCAACCAACCGCCTGATCAACCAGGCGCTGCCGGTGATGGATGAATTTGCGCGGCGTGCCGAACAGTCTTGCCATTTGGGCGTTTACGACCGGGGCAATGTGCTGATTGCAGCGCAGATCAACAGCCCCCGCGGCTGGAGTTTTTCTCTGCACCGGGGTGCGCGCGTCGGCTTGCTCGACACCGCGTCCGGCCATGTGCTGTTGGCCTACAGCGACCCGGCAAGCGCCGAGCGCATGCAGGCCGAACACACAGCCGTTGACGGTGAGGTGCCCATCTCAAGCGATCAACTGGCAACCACTCTCACCGGCATACGCCAGCGCGGTTACCTGGAGCGCGACAGCCAGCAATCGTTTGGCGTGGTGGACATATCGTTTCCGATTCTGGGGCCCGATAACGCCGCCTTGGCGGCGCTGACTTGCCCTTACATCCGTCGCATTGACCGCCACGTCGGCCCCTCGCTAGAGCAGGCCCGGGAGTTCTTGCACACCGCTGCACAGGCTCTTTCGTTGACGCAGGGCATGGCGCGCTAACGCCTTAGCGGAGCTTTATTTGCCCAGCACACCCCGAATCGTGGAGGCAAATTCGCGCGGCTGGAACTTGGCGACATAGGCGTCGGCACCCACGCTTTTCACCAGGTTTTCGTTGGTGCTGCCGGTCAGCGAGCTATGAATCACCACCGGAATGCCATCAAAACGCCGGTCGGCCTTGATGTTGCGGGTCAGGGTGAAACCATCCATCTCGGGCATTTCCACATCGGTCAGGACCAGTGCAATCTTGTCCTTGACGGTCTGGCCCTCTGCCTTGGCATCGCGGGCGATTTCGTTGAGCTTGTCCCAGGCTTCCTTGCCCGACTTGACCATGACGTAAGGCGTGCCCATGGCTCTCAGGCCCAACTCAATCACGGAGCGAGCCACCGACGAATCGTCGGCAACCAGAATGGAGGTTCCCGGCGGCAGCGGAATCTCGGGGCCCACGGCCTCGCGGTTGATTTCCTGGGTGGTGGCGGGCATGACGTTCTTGAGGATCTGCTCGACGTCCAGCACCTGGGCGAGGCGGGAGTCGGCTTGCGCACCATCCAACCGGGCAATGCCGGTGAGCAGTGCACCACCCTGACTGGCGTCTGCCGGCAGCACCTGGCTCCATTCGAGGCGAATAATTTCGTTGACCTCTTCCACCGCAAAGGCCTGCACCGTGCGGTTGTACTCGGTCACCATCAGAATGGTGCGGCCCTTGCGCGGGTTGCAACCCACCACGGCCGGCAAATCGATCACGGGAATAATCTGGCCGCGAATATTGGCCACGCCCAGCAGGTGCTCGTGGCCCTGGGCCAGCTCAGTGATGTGGGGCAAAACCAGCACCTCACGCACCTTGAACACATTGATGCCAAACAGCTCGCGCTGGCCCGTATTTTTGGATTCACCCAGTCGAAACAGGAGCAACTCGAACTGGTTGCTGCCAGCCAATTTGGAACGCTCTTCAATTTCCTGTTCAACAGACTTCATGGGTGTTTTCCTCTAAAACCTGGCGTGTTAATTATTGGGATAACAGCATACCGGAGCTTCGGGGTCGTTAGCGCATGTGTTTGAACATCTTTGCGTTGAATCGCTCCACAACGCTGATTCTGCGGGGGCCTTGATGTAGCGCAAATGTCTCTCCGGCCTGCAGGACACCCGGCCGCTGCACCGACAAATAGAAACCGCAAAACCCGCTTTGGGCCATCGACTTGACTGCTGTGTTGAACCCCATGGCGGCGTTGAACTTGAAGCAAGGTTCGCGTGGCTGTTCCACGCGCAGCGTGCAGTTTTCGAACTCCAGCACATCACCCACCCAGACCTCGGTCTCCAGCAAGCCGCTCAGCGACAGGTTTTCGCCCATGGAGCCAAAGGGCAGGTCCGCATCGATTTCCGCCAGACCGGCCTCGGCTCGGCGGGCCTGCCAGAAAGCGTAATGCTCCGAAGGGTAGGCGTACACCGCCTTTTCCAGGCCGCCGTGCACGCTCAAATCCACCTGCTCATCGCCGTCCAGCCCCAGCGGCTTGACCGCCACCGGCCCTTCGACGGCAGTTTTTCGAATCGCCGTCATTACTACCCGACCTCCGATAAGCGCCCGGCGGGCCTGGCCGATTTGCACACTGCGTAACAACATGGTCGAAGCCTTGCCTGGTTAAAGTTGCTGATGCGTGACGATGCCCGGCCGCCCTGAAAAGCGCACCAGGGCGTCGAGCTTCTCGACCTGCACTACGGCACGGCGCGCTCCATACACCTGTTCCTTCAGCCATTCGCACTCGGCGTTCAACAGCGCATCGTCCTTGAGGCGTGTATGCCAGACGCGCGCCTCGGCGTTCCATCGGTAACCGCGTGCCTTGAGTTTGTCTTTTGCCTCGAACGGCGCATTGGTCGCCTGCAGCGCATAAGTGGGTTGGCCAGACGCCTGGATCAGATGCGCCAGTCCGGTGTGCGACGCCTCGGGCAACTTGTTGGCCAACACTGCCAGCAGCGCGTGGCAGTCCATTTCGGCGCGGTGCGCGTCGTAAAACCAGCCATGGGCCTGGGCCAGACTCTCCAGCTTGGCCGAGCTACGCCCTTGCGCCTTCCAGTCAATGTCGGCAAACGAGCAGGCCCAAGCCAGCGGGGCAAAGCAGCTCAAGCGGCTTTCCACAAAGGGCCGGTCGAACCCGGCGTTGTGGGCCACCACCAGATCCACCCCCTCCAGCAGCGCATGGATGCGTTCTTCGTCCAGCTTTTTGCCCCGCACGTCTTCGTCCCGGATACCAGTCAGCGCCACCACTTCGGCGGGGATAGGCTTGCCCGGGTCTTCCAGTTCGTCATACACCGCTACCGGGCCAACCGGCAGGCCGGTGGCGCAATCGACGTCTACCCGCAGCATGGCCAGTTCAATGATGCGTTCCTTGTTGCTGTCCAGGCCGGTGGTTTCAGTATCGAGCAACACGACACGCAACATCTTGCCCTCCGGCGCACCGGGCCACTGCAGGGTGGGCTTGAGCCGGCGCAGCACGCGGTAATCGCCCTGCTCCTCTAATGCGCGGGCCCAGGACTCCAGGTCATCGCCGGCTGCAGCTTGGGCTACGGGGGCCGGGACAGACACCGCTTTAGCAGAACGTTTGGCGCGCACCGGCGTGGCGGGAGCCGGCTTGGGGCATTCGGAAAACAGATCGAGGGTGACGGCTGGCGTATTCAAAAAAACCCCTTGGCAGCAATGGCGCGTGAAGAAAGAGCCCGCATTATTGCCCCTATCATCGTGCCCAGAAAACGCATGTACTCCGAGGAACCTGTATGCCCGCCCCCACCGCCACCCGCCCTGCCATCCGACCACTCAAAGGCACCCGCGTGCTGAGCCTGGCGCTCAACTTGCCCGGCCCCGCCGCCCTGATGCGCTGCCGTGACATGGGTGCAACGTGCGTCAAGCTGGAGCCACCGGCCCCAGTCGGCACCCGCACCAGCGACCCGATGGGGTTTTACAACGCCGGTGCCTATGCGTTCATGCACCAGGGCATCAAGACGGTCACCGCTGACCTCAAGTCCGACAAAGGCCGCGCCGTGCTGCAGCGCGAACTGGCCAAAGCCGATGTGCTGGTGACCTCGTTCCGCCCCTCCGCGCTCATCAAACTGGGCTTGGGTTGGAAAGAACTGCACAAGGCCTACCCCCAACTTTCCATGGTGGCCATTGTGGGCACGCCCGGTGAGCGCGCCGAAGAACCGGGCCATGACCTGACCTACATGGCCGAAAACAACCTGGTCACCGGGCTGGCGTTGCCTGCCAGCCTGTATGCCGACATGGGTGGCTCGCTGCTGGCCAGCGAAGCCATTTTGCAAACCCGCCTGCACCAACTGCAAAAAGGCAAAGCGGTGCGCATCGAAGTGGCACTATCGGACTCGGCCCGCTACCTCGGGTTACCCAACGCCTGGGGCCTGACCAAGCCGGGTTCACCGGTGGGTGGCAGCCACGCCGGCTACGCGGTTTACCCCTGCAAGAACGGGCGCGTGGCTGTGGCGGCGCTGGAACCCAACTTTTCAGCCGCTCTGGCCGAAGCAGCGGGCTTACCCGAAGGCAGCGTGAAAGCCATGATGCGGCCCGAAACCCGCGAACCCCTTGCCGCCTTTTTTGCCGGCAAGACGCGCCAGCAGTTGGAAAAGCTGGCGGCGGCAAAAGATATTCCGCTGCATACGCTGGCGGCGGGTTGAAAGTGACCGTGCAGGCGCGACGCCTCCGGCGCTCAACCTACGCCTAAAGCAGACTTTCAAACTGATCAACCGTCATCGGTTTTCCCAACAGGTAGCCCTGGTAGAACTTGCATCCTTCGGCCTTGAGAATTTCCAACTGGCCGACGGTTTCCACACCCTCTGCGATGGCGTCTAGCTCCAAGCTTTGGGCAATGGCAATTACGGTGCGCACGATGGACCGGTCATGGTGATCGACTTCGAGACCCCGGACAAAGGACTGGTCGATCTTGAGTTGGTCCAGCGGAATCTTCTTCAGGTATTGCAGGGACGAATAGCCCGTTCCAAAATCGTCCAATGAAAACTGCAAGCCAAAGTTCCTCAAGGATTCAATCTTTTCAATCGTTTCCTTCACGTTGTCGACCAGCATGCTCTCGGTTAGTTCAAGCTTCAGCAACTTCGGACTGATGGCATATTTGCCAACGATGTGCTTGACCTGATTCACAAAGTCATCGTCCTTCATTTGCTTGGCGCTCACGTTGACCGCGAGTACCAAATCCTTCAACAGCTCACGGCCTTGCCATGCCTTTAGCTGCGCACAGGCAGCCTCGATCACCCAGGCGCCCAAGGGCAGGATGAGCCCGGTTTCTTCGGCCAGCGGAATAAAGTCGGCGGGCGACACGATGCCGCGCGTGGGATGAACCCAGCGAATCAGCGCCTCGGCACCAATGACTTTTCCCGTCGCATCGATTTGCACCTGGTAATGCAACTGAAATGCGCCATGTTCAACCGCGGTCTGCAGGTCTTTTTCCATGGAAACCTGAACATTGACGGCCTCCTGCATGCGCGGGTCAAAGAAACGCAGGGTATTTCTGCCCGACTTCTTGGCCTGGTACATCGCAATATCGGCTTGCTTGAGCAAATCATCGGCTGAGTGGTGTTGCCCGTTGAGCAGGGTCACGCCAATGCTGGGGGTGTTGCGGTATTCGTGGCCTACCAGTTGGTAGGGCTGGTTCAACGCATCCAGAATTTTCTTGCCGACCACTTTGGCCTGCGAAGCCGCCTCGACCTGGTCTTCGCTCAGGTCTTCCAGCATCACAATGTATTCGTCGCCCCCCAGTCGGGCGACCGTGTCGCCTTCGCGAACACAGGCCCTGAGTCGCTTCGCCACCTGCACCAGCAAGATGTCGCCCACATCGTGTCCCTGTGTGTCATTGAGCGCTTTGAAGTTGTCCAGATCAATAAACAAAATGGCGCCCTCTTTGCCCGTGCGGGCATACGAGGCCTGCGCCTGCTGCAGGCGATCCGCCAGCAGTCGTCGATTGGGAAGGTCGGTCAGCGGGTCATAAAACGCCAGGCGCTGAATGGCATCTTCGGCAATCTTGCGATCGGTAATGTCGGCCTGTGTGGATACGTAGTTGGTGACGGTTCCATCGTCATCGGTGATCGCCGTGATGTTGATCCAGTTGTAGATGTGCCGACCATCTTTGCAGCGATCCCAAATTTCCCCTTCCCAGCTACCCAGCTCCACAATGCTCCGCCACATGGCTGAATAAAAGTCCGCATCATGGCGATCGGCCTTGAACATCCTCGGGTTCTTGCCAACGATTTCCTCGTGGGTGTAGCCCAAAGATTCAAGAAACGCGGTATTGGCACGTAGTATTTTGCCGTTTGCATCCGTGACCAGAATGCCGGATTTCGAATCGAATGCAGTGGCGGCAATCCGCAAGTCGGCTTCCACTTTTTTTCGGTACGTCACATCCACTGCCGTCGGGATCAGCGCGATCACGCGGTCATGCTCGTCCCGCACCGGTGAGATCATGAAGTCCAGCGTTTGCCGGTCGTCACCCATGCTGGCGGCAATATCAAACCGAATGGTTTTTCCCTGCGCCGCCTGCTCGATGGAATTGCGGATGCGCTCACGAATCTCAGCCTGATAAGACCACCAGGGGGCATCGTAGAAATACTGGCCAATCACATTCTCACGACTCAAACCTGCGCGTTCCAGCGGTGCCCGGTTCACCTCCAGCACCACCCCTTGGGTATCCAGCAGGGCGACATAGGCAAACAGGTTGTCGAGGATGGCCTTTACATACCGGGTCGTGCCATCCACTTCGACCGGTGTGCTGTGCTCGGGTGCGACTTCGCTCCCATGAACACAAACACCACGCACTGCCGAACCCGCAGCATCCGGCTTCCATTCCATGCGAAAGCTACGCTCGGCGTGGGTGGCAGATGCAGGAACCGTTCGCTCATCCTGCATCGATTCGCCCCGCAAGGCGGCGTCCAAGAAGGGCAATTCCACGTGGTAGGCCGCCTCACCCAGCACCTCTCGCGCATGACGACCGATCATTTGGGCTGGCGTGGTTCCAAGCCAGCTTGCGTAAGCCGGATTCGCGTATTGGCAAAGATAGCTGCGGTCCCAGTAGCCAACCATGGTCGGCAACTGGTTAAGCAAGGCTTGTGCATCGAAACTCATAGGATGGCGCCCACCATGCCTGCCGACCGAACCGGCCCCACCCGGCTGCATAGGCCTTGTTTGAATTCAAATTGCTTTTTCAGTTGGGTCATTTTTTTATCCCTCCGTAAGCTCTAGCTTACTTTCCCGGCGACTTGCGCGCTAGGGGGCGGCCACGGTCCGCAAAATGCAGAACCGCCTCATTTCAAGCCGACTGGGCCAGCCGCAGCCGCTCGACAAATCCATGTTGCGGATGCCGGCATGCTGGTGCAAGTTCAACCCGGTTTACGCCGTGCCTTACCTGCCCCCGTTGCGCGGGGCGGCAGGCCGGTGTGCTGCGTCAGCACCCTGCCTTTCACGGGCTGCGCCATTGGCCGCGCACCGGGTTTGACCTTGGTTGCCGCGGGTTGGGCCACCGCCTGCGTTGAGTTTTTCTTGCGGGCGCTCTGGTAGCCGCCGTCGCCGAGCGGCTGGAAGGTGGGAATCAGGTGGTGCTTGCCGTTGCCGATCAGGTCGGCGCGGCCCATGGCCTTGAGTGCTTCGCGCAGCAGGGGCCAGTTGTTGGGGTCGTGGTAGCGCAGAAAGGCCTTGTGCAACCGACGCCGTTTTTCCCCGCGCACGATGTCCACGGTTTCGTCGTCCGTCTCGGCCTGCCGGTGCACGCGGCGCAGTGTGTTGCGCCCGGAGTGGTACATGGCGGTGGCCGTGGCCATGGGGCTCGGGTAGAAGGTTTGCACCTGGTCAGCGCGAAAGCCGTTTTTCTTCAGCCACACGGCCAGGTTCATCATGTCTTCATCGGTGGTGCCGGGGTGGGCAGCGATGAAGTACGGCACCAGGAACTGTTTCTTGCCCGCCTCTTCCGAATACTTGTCGAAAAGCTGTTTGAACTTGTCGTAGGAACCAATGCCCGGCTTCATCATTTTCGACAGCGGGCCGGTTTCGGTGTGCTCGGGCGCAATCTTGAGGTAGCCGCCCACATGGTGCTGCACCAGTTCCTTGACGTATTCCGGGCTCTTAACGGCCAGGTCGTAGCGCAGGCCGGAGCCAATCAGAATTTTTTTGATGCCCTTGAGCGCCCGGCCCCGCCGGTACATCTTGATCAGCGGGCCGTGGTCGGTGGTGAGGTTCTGGCAGATGCCGGGGAACACGCAGCTCGGCTTGCGGCAGGCGGCTTCAATCTCGGGGCTGCGGCAACCCAGGCGGTACATATTGGCGGTGGGGCCGCCCAAATCTGAAATAGTGCCGGTGAAGCCCTTCACCTTGTCGCGGATGTCTTCAATTTCCTTGATCACCGAGTCTTCCGAGCGGCTCTGGATGATGCGGCCCTCGTGCTCGGTAATGGAGCAAAACGTGCAACCGCCAAAGCAGCCGCGCATGATGTTGATGCTGAAGCGGATCATTTCCCACGCGGGGATCTTGGTCGCGCCATCGTGGCTGCCGTTCTCATCGGCGTAGACAGGATGCGGGCTGCGCGCATACGGCAGGTCAAACACCAGGTCCATCTCGGCGGTGGTCAGCGGAATCGGCGGCGGGTTGATCCAGACGTCCCGCGCCGTGGTGCCCTCGCCGTGCGCCTGCACCAGGGCACGGGCGTTGCCGGGGTTGGTTTCCAGGTGCAGCACGCGGTTGGCGTGGGCGTACAGCACCGGATCGCTCTTGACCTGTTCGTAGCTGGGCAGGCGAATCACCGATCGATCGCGCGGAGGCACCTTGAGCTTGGCCTTGAGCGCCGGGTTGGGGTGAAAAGTCAGCGGTGCGGTCGCAGCGCCCGCCTGTTCGGCTGCCACTGCCACAAGCTTGGCATCGTCTTCTTTAGAACAAGTGCCGCCTTGCTGGCTGGCCTGCTCGCTGGTGGTCATGTAGGGGTTGACATGGGCCTCGACCCGACCCGGCTCGTCCACCGTCGTGGAGTCAATCTCAAACCAGCCCTTGCCCGTTTCATCGTCCGGGCGACGCACAAAAGCGGTGCCCCGCACGTCCGTGATCTGCTCCACCGGCTCGCGTGCCGCCAAACGGTGCGCGATTTCAACCAGCGCCCGCTCGGCGTTGCCGTACAGCAGCAGGTCGCACTTGGCATCCACCACGATGGAGCGGCGCACCTTGTCGCTCCAGTAGTCGTAATGGGCGATGCGGCGCAGGCTGCCTTCGATGCCGCCCAGAATCAGCGGTACATCCTTATAGGCTTCACGGCAGCGCTGGCTGTACACAATGGCGGCGCGGTCGGGCCGCTTGCCGGCCACGTCACCGGGCGTGTAGGCGTCATCGCTGCGGATCTTGCGGTCCGCCGTGTAGCGGTTGATCATGGAATCCATGTTGCCCGCGGTCACGCCCCAGAACAGGTTGGGCTTGCCCAGCGCCTTGAAGGCCTCGGCGCTGGTCCAGTCCGGCTGGGCGATGATGCCAACCCGAAAGCCCTGCGCCTCCAACATGCGTCCGATCACGGCCATGCCGAAGCTGGGGTGGTCCACGTATGCGTCGCCGGTCACCAGGATCACGTCGCAACTGTCCCAGCCCAGTTTGTCCATCTCGGCGCGGCTCATCGGCAGGAACGGGGCCGTGCCAAAACGGGCCGCCCAGTACTTGCGGTAGCTGGACAGCGGTTTGGCGGCGCGCGCGAAAAAGGAGACGTCGAGGGGGGCGTTCATCAAGGATACCGGGGGGAATTAGCCCGGAAGTGTACGGGCTTCAACAAGCCATGGCAGAGGGAAAGGATACTTTTGCGCCCTCACAAAAGTCCTCTTGCACCAACAAGTGGCACCGTGTAAACCCCGAGAGCTTAGATCCGGCAGGCACCAAAATTGCGTGGTTTGGCCCGTAGAATCAAATTTCCAATCCAATTAACCTTCGCCGCAGGCGACTGCGGGTACACAAAAGGAAACTCAATGAAGAAACTGCTTTTGACACTGGCTGCTGCCTCCGTCCTCGTTGCTTGCGGCAAAAAAGAAGAAGCCGCCGCTCCTGCTGCACCCGCAGCAGCCCCTGTAGCTTCTGCGCCCGCCGCTGAAGCTGCTCCTCTCAAGGTCGCGATTGACCCGACCTATGAGCCCTTCACCTTCAAGACCGCCGACGGCAAGCCCACCGGCTTTGACGTGGACATTGCCAACGCCCTGTGCGAGCAGATCAAGCGCAAGTGCGAATTTGTCGAACAAGTCTGGGACAGCATGATCCCCGGCCTGAACGCCAAGAAGTACGACGTCATCATCTCCTCCATGTCCATCACCGATGAGCGCATGAAGGAAGTCGACTTCACCGACAAGTACTACAACACCCCCAGCCGCATCGTGCTGAAGAAGACCGTCAAGTTCACCGACGTGGCCTCCATCAAGGGCAAGAAGATCGGCGTTCTGAAGGGCAGCACGCAAGAGAAATACGCCATGGGCGACCTCAAGCCCGCCGGTGTGGTGGTCAACTCCTACGAAGCGCAAGACCAGGTCTACCTGGACATCAAGTCCGGCCGTCTGGACGGCACCGTGGCTGACTACATGGAAGTTACCGGTGGTTTCCTCTCCAAGCCCGAAGGCGAAAAATACACCCTGGTGGGCGCGGACCTGAAGGATCCGAAGTACTTCGGTTACGGCGCTGGCATTGCACTGCGCAAGGGTGAAGACAAGCTCAAGGGCGAGTTGAACGAAGCCATCAAGGCAATCCGTGGCAACGGCACCTACAAGACCCTGAACGACAAGTACTTTGCCAAGTACAACATCGACGTTTACGGCGAGTAATCAGCCGGCCTCACTAACGACAGCGCGCCAAACCAGCGCGCTGTCGTTCTTTATGCTTTCATCTGCCCACCCATGAACGCCTATTACGTTGCAATTTTGCAGGGCTCGGTGCTCACCGTCGGTGTGTCACTGGCTGCGCTGCTGGTGTCTATCGTGCTGGGTCTGCTGGGTGCGGCGGCCAAACTCTCCGGCAACCGCATGCTGGTTGCGATTGCCACGGTGTACACCACCGTGATTCGCGGCATCCCCGATCTGGTGGTCATGCTGCTGGTGTTTTACGGCGGAACCATCGGGCTGAACCATTTGCTGGAACTCATGGGCAGCAAAGCCTCGGTCGATATCAACCCCTTTGCCGCCGGGGTGCTCACCATCGGTTTCATTTACGGTGCCTACATGACGGAATCGTTCCGCGGTGCCATTCTCTCGATTCCCAAGGGCCAGATGGAGGCCGCCTGGGCCTTTGGCATGGGCCGGGTTCAAACCTTTATTCGCATTACCGCACCCCAGATGGTGCGTTACGCCCTGCCCAGCTTTACCAATAACTGGCTGGTCCTGATCAAGGCCACGGCGCTGGTCAGCCTGATCGGCCTGAAAGAAATGACCTACCTGGCCAAGCAGGCCAGCGCCGCCACCCGCTCGCCGTTTGCCTTCTTTATGTTCACCGGCGCCCTGTTCCTGATTTACACCTCGGTCTCGCTGTATGCGCTGCGCAAGGTAAACGAGCGCTACAGCATGGGCGTGAAGCGGGGTGCGCTATGAAGTGGTCGGTCATTTTTGAGCCGCAAAACCTGGCGCTGTATGGCAATGGCATTCTGACCACGCTCGGCCTGCTGTTTTCCTCGCTGGGTATTGGCGCGGTGCTGGCGCTGATTTTTGCGCTGGCCCTCACCGGCCCCTGGGCACCGTTGCGCTGGATCGTGGGCGCCTATACCTACGTGGTGCGCGGCACGCCGCTGCTGATTCAGGTGTACCTGATTTATTACGGCCTGGGCCAGCTCGAATGGATTCAGGCGCGCTGGGATGACGTCTGGCCCTGGACGCACTTTAAAGAGCCGTTCTTTTGCGCGCTGCTGGCCTTCGGGCTGAATACCGCCGGCTACACCGCCGAAATGCTGGCCGGTGCCATCCGCGAAACCAATGCCGGCGAAATTGAAGCCGCGCAGGCCTTTGGCATGAGCCGCATCCAGGTCATGTGGCGGGTGGTGTTGCCCAGCGCCATGCGCCGCACCCTGCCCGCCTACAGCAACGAAGTGGTCATGATGCTGCAAAGCACCAGCCTGGCCAGCGCCGTACCCAGCATGCTGGACGTCACCGCCGCCGCCAGCCGCGTCTATTCCGATTACTACCTGCCCTTCGAGGCCTACATTGCCGCTGCGGTGATTTACCTGATCACCACATTTGCCCTGATTGGGGTGTTCCGGGTGGCCGAGAAGCACTTCCTGGCCTACCTGGCTCCGCGCCGCCACTGATTGCCATGCAACGCATAGACCACGCCTTGTTGTCGCCCAGCCTGGGCAGCCACAAAACCCTCACCAGTTTTCACTTCGGCACAGCCGGTTCCGGCAAGAAGATTTACATCCAGGCCAGCCTGCATGCCGAGGAGCTACCGGGCATGCTGGCCAGCTTTCACCTGCGCCCGCTGCTCGAAGCGGCCGAGGCGGCGGGTCAGGCGGCCGGTGAGATTGTGCTGGTGCCGGTGAGTAACCCCATCGGCCTGGCCCAGCGGGTGGACCACAAACCCATGGGCCGCTTTGAGTTGGACACGTCCGAGAACTTCAACCGCCACTACCCCGACTTTGCCAAGGCCGTGTTGCCGGTGGTGCAGGACAAGATCGGCCCCGATGGCGCGGCCAACGTGGCGCTGGTACGCCAGGCCATGGCCGACTACCTGGCTGCCTGGGCACCACAATCCGAGTTGCAAAGCCTGCGCAAGACGCTGCTCAGTCTGGCCTTTGATGCCGACATCGTGCTCGACCTGCACTGCGACTGCGAAGGTGTGATGCACTTTTACTGCGAGGAAAGTTGCTGGCCCACGCTGGCCCCGATTGCGCATTTCATGGGCAGCCGGGCGATTTTGCTGGCCAAGGATTCCGGTGGCGGGCCGATTGACGAATGCCTGTCCGGCGTCTGGTGGCGTCTGGCCGAGGCGCTCAAGGCACAAGGCATAACGCACCCGCTTCCCCAGGGTTGCTGCACCACCACCATTGAATTGCGGGGTGAGCTCGACGTCACGCACGCCTATGCCCAGCAAGACGCGCGCGCCATTTTTGGATTCCTGGAACACATCGGTGTGCTGCAAACCGGCAACCAGCCCGCCGTGCCCGCACCGCTGTGCCAGCCCACGCCGCTGGCCGGGTCGGAAACCCTGCGCGCAGCCGCTCCCGGCGTGGTGACCTTTGCCGTGGAGCCCGGCAGCACGCTGCGTACTGGCGATCTGGTGGCCGAAGTGATCAACCCCATCGAAGGCACCGTCCAGTCGGTGCGCGCCGGTGTGGATGGCGTGTTTTACGCCCGCATTCGCGACCGCTACGTCACCGCCGGCTGTGAGCTGGGCAAGATTGCCGGCGCCCATGCCTTTAGAACCGGCCCCCTGCTGGGCGACTAACGCACCAGCTTGCACCTTTTCAACCGAGCCGCCCGACCATGACCCCAGCCACCACCCTCAAACTCCAGGTTGAGAACATCCACAAGAACTTCGGCCCCAATGAAGTGCTGAAGGGCGTTTCGCTGACCGCCCATGCCGGCGATGTGATCAGCATCATCGGCAGTTCGGGTTCGGGCAAAAGCACCTTCCTGCGCTGCATCAACCTGCTCGAAAAGCCCAACCAGGGCCGCATTGAAGTGGCCGGCGAAAAGTTGTTGCTGGTTAAGGGCAAGGGAGGCGACCTGGAAGCCGCCGACCCCAAACAACTGCAGCGCCTGCGCACCAAGCTGGCCATGGTGTTCCAGCACTTCAACCTGTGGGCGCACATGACGGTGTTGCAAAACATCATCGAAACCCCGGTGCACATCCTGGGCGTGCCCAAGGACCAGGCCGTGGAAACGGCGCGCAAATACCTCGCCAAGGTGGGGCTCTCCAACGTGGAAGACCGCTACCCCGCCCACATGAGCGGTGGCCAGCAGCAGCGCGTGGCGATTGCCCGCGCGCTGGCGGTGGAGCCCGAGGTCATGCTGTTTGACGAACCGAC
>ERZ1034363.654-NODE-654-length-22755-cov-3.675677_pt1 | contig 22755 bp, 16 predicted proteins | sample MGYA00520616_ERZ1034363 | MGnify/ENA primary metagenome ERZ1034363 (study PRJEB33736, sample SAMEA104284506) | Azolla filiculoides | biome: Urban; feature: Water surface; material: Ditch water | place: Netherlands | collected 2015-10-28 | depth 0-0.1 m ... | reverse complement strand
TCAAGTAATGCAACTTGGCTTTATGGGAATACAAGCAGAATTGATATAACTTCTATTGAACAATTTTCTGGAATAACTGAAATTGTTTTTAGTGGAATGGCAAAATTGTTTGCATCTAATGAATTTGGTGTTGACAAACTCGATGACTACACATATTACATATTTCGAATTATTGATCCTACTCGCCGACTAGACGGTGATAAGACTGATGGACTATCTTACGAGGCATGGAAATGGATTCTTAATATTGCAATTAAAGGTATTGCAGAGCAAACACAAAAATTAAAAGCAGATATCACCAATCTTACTGATGAAGATGGATTGGGTGCGATAAATTATCAATGGTTAAGCTATGGTTCACCAATCAAAGGTGCAACCCAAGATACATACACTATAGCGATGAATGATTTATACGCAAATATTAGCGTGTTAATCAATTACACTGATGGTTTAGGAAAAGTAGAAAGTATTGTTAGTCCGATTGTCACTATTGCTCGCCCTGAAAATTTTTTACCAACAGGCAATGCCACCATTTCTGGCACCGCCACACAAAACCAAACATTAACCGCCAGCAACACTTTAGCCGATACGGATGGCTTAGGTACGATTTCTTATCAATGGTTTAGCGATGACAAAGTTATTTCCAATGCCACGCAAACTACTTACACACTCACACAATCGGATGTGGGCAAAAAAATCACCGTTAAAGCCAGTTATACAGATATGTTTGGCACCGCTGAAAGCGTAACAAGTTCAGCAACGGAAGCGGTTGCCAATATAAACGATGCACCAACAGGCTCGGTAAAAATAGATGGTCAAACTAAACAAGATCAAATACTAACCGCCTCAAATACTATTGCTGATGCCGACGGTTTAGGCGTGATTTCTTATCAATGGCAAAGCAATAACAAAGATATTGCCAACGCTACGCAAGTCACCTATAAATTGACGCAAGCCGATGTAGGCAATGTGATCACGGTAAACGCGAATTACACCGACGCACAAGGAACGAAAGAAAGCGTCACAAGTTCCGCAACAGCGAAAATTGAAAATGTGAATGATTTACCCACGGGAAATATGTCAATTTCGGGACTCGCTGCGCAAGGTCAAACATTAACGAGTGTCAGCACCTTAGCGGATATCGATGGATTGGGCGCGTTTAAATACCAATGGCTAAGCAATGGCGCGGCTATTTCTGGCGCAACAAAAGCGACTTATGTTTTAGGTGCGGCTAATGTTGGCAAAACCATAAGCGTGAAAGTAAGTTATACGGATTTGCTAGGCACAGCCGAAAGCGCAACCAGTCAATCCACGACAGCCGTTGTCAGCACCAAAGCCAGTAAAGGCAATGATTTATTAACGGGAACAGCAAAAAATGACACGCTTTCTGCTTTGGCTGGCGATGATACGTTGATTGGTGGCGCGGGCACTGATAAATTAACAGGCGGATTAGGCGCGGATACGTTTAAATTCAACAGTGTGAGCGATTCGGGTATCACAGCGAAAACCCGCGACACGATAACGGATTTCAAAAGCACCCAAAATGATAAAATTGATCTATCAGGTATTGATGCAAATTCAGTTGTAGCAGATGATCAAGCCTTTACGTTTATTAACAATGCGGCTTTTTCGGCTGATGCAACAGGGCAATTACGTTTTGACTCCACAACAGGTATTTTGTATGGCAGCACAAATGCAGACACCAATGCGGAATTTTCAATTTTATTGAGTGGCGTGACAAGTTTGGCGATGGTTGATTTTATTTTGTAAAAACACCCTGCGATAATTAAAAAGTCGCAAATTTTCGAGATTTAGCGGCTTTTTATTGACTATCACATTTGTCACACTGGTGGGTGCTGAACTTTTTATAAAAACCAATTTTCAAGCCGCAAGCCTTGAAAATATTTAAAATCGTCCGTGTTGCGTGTCGCAAAAATAAGGTTCTGAGTCACGGCTATTGATGCAATTTTGCCATCTGCATAAGAGTAGGTCTGCCCTTTTTGCTGTAGTCGTGTACGTTTAATAAAAGAAACGTTTATCTTAGAGGATGGAATTCTGTGCTTTCATACGCCAAAGGGTAATTTTTTGCTGAATTTCAACACAACTTCCGCGTCTATTATATTTCCTAGATGATTTTATAAAGAATTTGATTGAAAAAAGACAGCTATTTAAAAATACAAGTGCCGTCTTAATATCATGAACAATAGGGGGTAGTTCACAACGTTTGACGGCACTAATATTTCCTACTATCTCCGTTGGTAATTCTAGCAAAGCCACTCGAATTGAAAAGAAAAATAACAACTCTCTTTCCAAATATTTTTCACAAAAAAATAAATAACAATATAAATCAATAAGATAAAAAATAATAACCAAGCGTTTTAGTGTGAAATATTTTTCATTACGCGCACACTTTGCGCAATGCCCATTTTTAATATGTCCCATTAATTCTTTAAAAAAATATGTGTTTTTTTGAATACAGTAACAATGTCTGTCAAAATGCAAAACTTAACATTTGGCTTTCGACCAATCAAAACAGCATCACATTCTCATGACAAACAACATAACAAAATGGGTTTGTTTATTAACACCCTATTGTCTCGTCCTGCTATTCAATTTGATGGCTTGGTTCAAATTTGATTTTTAAAAGTTGAGCATCGCGTGTTTGTATATTTTTTTAAAAATAAAATAAAATTAAAAAAAAGTATGTTCTCCATAATTTCTTCACAATTGACGCGTAGACTTTGCTTCAACTTAGAAATTTTAAAGATTACCTCCTTGGGGACATCGCTTGAGGAACGGTTCGTAAAATGAAATTTAAATTGTTTGAAAAACTGTTCCTCCTTTTTTTCTCTATGATGCTATTGCTGCTCAGCTTAGTTATCGTAGCGGTGCACTTCAACTTCCAGCAGGGTTTAACTGCTTACCTTCAAAAAATAGAACTTCAAAAACTCGAACCCTTCGCGCTTGAGCTTAGCGAATTTTATCAAGTAGAAAAAAATTGGGATAAATTACGCAATCAAGAAGAATGGTCGGCATGGGTAGCTCGTTCATCACTTGCCAAAAATCCTAGTGCATTTTCACTCGTTCAATCACACTTACCTGCAGATGCAACATGGATTGATATGCAGCGCATTTCAATTATTGATCATGATAACAATACGGTCATTGGAAAAACTGAGCCGTCAAATCCATTTAATTTTTCGACTGAATATAAATTGGCGATTTCGTCAAAAATTTTGCAAGACGATAAAATAAAAACGGATACTATCGGCTGGTTAATCGTTAAGCCTAACCCCATCATTACAGATTTGCTGTTAGTCAATTTTATGGAAAGCCAGTTGCAAGGCTATTTATGGATTATGGCGTTTGCGCTGTTGCTGTCGCTTTTTCTAGCCTTTTTGATGGCGCGGCAAATTTTGTCACCACTGCAAAATATCACAGTGGGCATGCGTATGCTCGCAACGGGGAATTTTTCACTGCAAATTCCAATTAATAAAAAAAGTCATGATGAACTGGCGACACTTGCCAAAGATTTCAACATTTTAAGTCGCGCACTCGCGCAAAGCGAACAAGCACGCCAACAATGGTTAGCGGATATTTCCCACGAACTGCGCACTCCCATTGCCGTGCTGCGCGGTGAAATTGAAGCCTTAGTGGACGGTGTACGCGCCACCACTCCCGAGCGTCTGCAATCACTTGAACAGGAAGTGCTATCACTTACGCGATTAGTCGATGATTTATATCAGCTCTCGCTTTCGGATTTAGGGGCACTCGATTATCAATTTAATCCTGTTGAACTCGTGAGTCATTTCAAAATTTTAATGGTGAGTTTTCAAAATCGTTTTGCGAGTCGACATATACAGCTTGTTTTTCACTCTGACATGAATAATGCCACTGTGAATGGTGATAGTATGCGACTGGTGCAGTTATTTTCAAATTTACTGGAAAACAGTTATCGCTATACAAACGACAACGGTATTTGTCGCGTGACGCTTTTAGAAGAAACAGATTACTTTATTATCCACATTGATGACAGTGCGCCAAGTGTCGATGAAGAAGAATTACCGCTACTTTTTGAGCGTTTCCATCGCGTGGATAAATCAAGGCATCGGCAATCTGGTGGCGCGGGGCTTGGCCTAGCCATTTGTCACAATATTGTGAAAGCACATAACGGTTATATTTATGCGCAAACTTGCGAATTAGGAGGCGTGCGGATTGTTGTGGAATTACCGAAATTTTAATTTTTGGGTTGAAATATGCTAAGCAAGAAAATTTTAATCGTTGAAGATGAACCCAAATTAGCGCAATTACTCGCTGATTATTTAGCACATGACGACTTTGAAAGTCATATTATTGATGATGGCGATAATGTGATTAGTTGGGTCAAACATTATGCACCCGATTTGATTTTAATGGATATTATGCTGCCTAAACGCGACGGCATCAGTTTATGTAAAGAAATCCGCGAGTTTTCAACCGTGCCACTCTTTTTACTCACCGCGCGAATTGGTGAAACGGATCGCTTAAAAGGCCTTGAAATTGGTGCTGATGATTATATTTGCAAGCCTTATAGTGCAAAAGAAGTTGTCGCGCGAATTAAAGCCATCTTTCGACGTCAGCAAAATTTTTCGCCCGACCTGCCTACGGTATCAGGATTTAGTTTGGATAAAGTAAAATGCCATGCGTACTGCGAAGGCGTTTTGCTGGATTTAACATTAAGTGAATTTCGCATTTTGTCCACGCTACTTGATAAACGTGGCAAAGTGTATTCACGTGCCAATTTGCTGGATGTACTGCATGAAGATGACCGCGATATTTCAGATCGCACCGTCGATACGCATATTAAAAACTTGCGTCAAAAACTCCAAAAAATCACAGGTAAAAAAGACATTATTCAAGCAGTTTACGGCATGGGATACACCATTGAATGACGAAAAAACAATCAAGACGGATGACCACCACTGTTGGTTTTGTTACTTGGCATGCCTTCACCATAAAAAATTATCCAAATACAAAGTTTTATTGAATTTCAGTTTTCAACAAAATTATTTACAATGTAAACCAGTTACCATGACTCCAATCATTAGCTAACGCACTATAAAAAGATGGTCACATGCAATCCAAGTTAACTATGGCATTCAAAAGAATTCATCAATCATTGCTCGTACCTCATTCAATCGTTTTTGGATAATATTACCCGCTGGATGAAGATTCAAATTGGTATTACCTAGCAAATCATAATCAGTGTTGATACTGGTTCCATAAAAACCCATGTCCCAATTGATAAAATCACGATTCTCAATAAAACCTTGTGAAAATACCGATACGTTTTCATGTCGCTTATCTTTTAAAATATGCCCATAAAAAAGAGACGTGACAGCATCAACGTCACCCTCAATGATTTGCAAAAAATACCCTTTGTTGTAAATCAAAACCCCTGTAATACCAAGCTGTTTATTCTTTTTTCGAGAAACATTCAGTATTTGAATTAAATCTTCAACCAAAAAATGTTCGGTTTTTTTGCTAATGTACATAAGGGAAAATAGCTGACCATCTTCTTTCACTGTCGTAGACGTTTCAATTTTGTTAAGCCAAGTCAGAATATCACTAAAATGACTGTTGATAGTCTTTTTTAAAATTGTCACACAATCATTTTTGAGAAGCGCGTCATTCACACTTGACGATTGGCTCCATACCAGTATAGGAGGTTGCCAGTGCACGACTAATTCATGAATCATTTCGGGAAAGAAAATACGTGAGTCCACAATGACGGCATCAAATGCCTTGGGATTTATTTGAAATTCATGACGCGCGATTTGCGGGTCACTAAAAATAATCGGTGTATGTCCTGAAAATATTAAGGCTTTGCTCAAAAACTCGGTAATAATTGGTTCATCGACGACTAAAACCATCAAGCCCCTTTGATTCATTTCTTCATTCTTTTTATTCATCGCTTCCACCTTCTACCTTTTAGCCCATTAATAATTTATGTTGAAGTGTTTGATAAGCCGACATAATTTCTTCAACACCATTAAGGACTGAAATACCCTCTATTTTTTCATCAAAGTCTTCTGTTCCTTTACCCCCAATCCACATTTCAACATCACTGGGTAATTTTGATCGCATTTGGCGCAGCAGTGAAAGCATCATGCGTTTAGGGAACACGGGACTAAACGACAGTCCAATCACATTGATTTTAAAATATTCTACAGCATCAATAAATTCTGAAGCAGGTAATTCTGCCCCCAAATTAATACAAAATGCCCCTTGTGAACACAAAAGTACTTGCGCCATATTGAGACCTAAAATATGTTTTTCGCCCGTTAAAGTACCTAATAGAATGCGAGGTTGATATATACTTTTTTGAACATCATTTTGCATAATGAGATCATTGAGTAGTTCCGTTAACTGTATGGAATAATATCGCTCGATAAAAATATTCATCTCGCCCCTGTACCACATTTCACCAATAGCAATCCCTAATGGTCGAGCGATTTCTTCAATAAATTTTGTGATGCCCAACTCGGCCGCTTTTTGTTGTATCACATGTTTAAATAACGTATCACCTTGTTGATATTGCATCAGTAAACTGATTAAATGATTTACAAAATGGGTTTGAGAATCTTCCGTCATGGACTACTCCGATGAAAAATTACGATAGATTTGTATCTTAGCCCTTGGTTGTAAAAAACTGCCTAATAGCTTTATCTAAAGCTTTTACATCCGTTGGTTTTTTAAATAAGAACGTATTTCCTTTGGGTAAATCTTCAGCGAATTTAATTTTCTCGCTATAGCCTGTACAAATAAAAATAGGCATTTCAGGCCGCAAGCCTAAAATCGATTTTGCTAGCTCTAGCCCAGTCACTATTGGCATCCCATAGTCTGTAATAATGACATCAAATAAATCTGGCCTATTGGAAAACGTATCCCAAGCCTCTACAGGATCATTAAATACGGTTACGTCATAACCCAATCGTGTAAGTGAAAAATGAAAAAGACTACAAATTATTTCTTCATCATCAATGACGGCAACTCTGATGGCTCTTGGGGATTCGTCCGATGAAATCTCAGTTTTTATCTGTTCATATTCATTCTGCACTTCGATAGGAACCGCTGGAAATAATAACGAAAACGTGGTGCCTTGACCCACTATGGATTCAACACAAATATGACCTTTTGCATTATGTACGATACCACTCACTACTGACAACCCAAGCCCAGTACCTTTGCCAACGCCCTTAGTGGTAAAGAAGGGATCAAAAATACGTGAAATTTTCTCCTCACTAATACCCACCCCTGTATCTCGTACACTCAGTGCAATATAATCCCCTGTGTAAGCCTTTAAGCAAGATTGACAATACATGGTGTGCTCAATGTGATCCGCATATAAATTCACACTGATATAGCCATTGGGATGATTATTTAACTCCACCGCATCCTTAGCATTGATAATTAAATTCGTCACTAATTGATGTAATTCACTTGAATCAATAATCACACCACCACAATCTTCAGTAAGTCCATTATGAAACTCAATTGAAATGGCTTTGGAAATTCCCGAGCGCAACATTTTACTAATCCCAACCACTTCATTTACGACAACTGATGGGTCAATAGGATGCTCGGCCTTAATGGTGTTTTCTCGACAGAATGTCAGCATTTTCTGAACTAAATCTGTTGCTCTATTTGCGGCTTCATCTACTTTTTCAAAGCATGAAATACCTTGCTCAATATCCCCTTCACGTATCAGCATCAAGCCTAAATTAGAAAAACCCGTGACCGCCATGAGCAAATTATTAAAATCATGCGCCACACCACTGGTAAGTTGACCAATACTTTCTACCTTTTGGGCTTGCAATAGCTGATTCTGTAACGCTTGTTTTTCTTGTTCAACATGAGCTAATTCAAGTTGTCGTTGCTCCGCTTTTTTGCGATCGGTAATATCGAATCGAATGCTAATATATTTTTTAGGGTAAATTGCACCTGTATCAATAATTGGCACAATAACTGTACTAAGCCAGTATAGCGAACCATTTTTATGTCGATTACATACCTCGTCTTTCCAGACATGCCCACTTTTAATCGTTGCCCAAAGGTTGTCATAAAACTCAGGTGGATGCACAGCTGATTTAAGCAAGCTATACTTAGAACCAATTAACTCTTCTTTGCTGTATCCTGAAACACGGCAATGATGCTCATTGACAAATGTAATGACGCCTTCTGCGTCTGTTTCTGCAAAAATGGCCGCTTTATCTATCGCATAATGATGTTCGAAATAGGTTTGTTTTAATATTTCAATTTCCCGTCGCTCTTGTTTTTCAGTTATTAACTCATTTTCACTACGACATTTACCTTCAGTCATCGCTTCAAATTCTTCGTGACTATGAATATTTAATAGCATGGATAAACGCGGGGCAAGATAAAGCACCGTCCCAACTGATACGCACGCCGTTATGATTTTCAGTATCACATCAAACCAATAAAAAGGCATCCAAAACGTCACAATGTCCATTAAATGCGTAACGCCACAGGCCAAAATAAAGGCAGCAAATAACCACAACAACATATTCCATGTTAATTCAGTATGTTTTCTTGCGAATAAAATTAAGCTAACACCAATATAAGTGTAAGCTAAAAAAATAAAAGCATCACTGACAACATAAAGTGTGAGTAAATCCGACGACCATTTAATACAAAAGCCATGCGGCGTTAAATCGCTTTGAAATAAACTAAACATTATGAATTTACTCCGCAAGAATTCGTAATTAACATAAAATAAATAATTGTTGTTGCATTTCTCGCCACTATAAGTGTAAAAGGTGCAAAATCACCACGCAGAGTAGAACAATACTCTATATAAAAATAAAAATCGGCAGCACTATTTTTTTTCAGCTGTAGACCTATTTCTAATAATATTTAAAATCAATAAATTGAGTTGTTTTATATTTAAAAAGCTCAACACGCTTAAACCGTCATCGCCCAACAGCTCTACTACTTGCTGGAATTGAATACTTTAATCGATGCTTAACGTTTGGATAATTTAGTGGGATTTTGGCATGAAAGGAAGTTTAGTGAGGAGATTTAACGTCCATACAAGGATTTTTAATATTTTGCGTTACTAAACTAGCAACACAGCAATTAAAATCGTTTGTAAGGCTTGTATGAACACAATTTAAAATAGTTTCTCACTTTTAAACATTTCTAGTAGTTCCACGATGTAATTAGGATACTGATAAAATGAATTGCTATTATAGATTGTATCTAAACTCTGGGTATATTCTAAATAATCACCGTCTGTTTTATTAAAACCCATAGTGAAATTGGAAAAACTGCGTTCTCGAATTGGCTGTTTATATATTAACGAAATTCTATGGTGTCTTGGATCTGTTGCAATTCGTCTATATTCTTTATCCACTAAATCTTCTTCTCCCTCTAAAACTTCCGCAAAATAAGGATCTAAATAAAGCAGCATCCCCGTAATTTTTAATGCAAAATTATGTGGTCGTGCTTTACGTAAAATAGCCATTAGATCATCATCAGTCATTTTACGAGTTGCAACGCTTGTATATATCAAACAATGTAGCGACATAGCTTCACCTTAATCATTATATTTTTATTCGCTATAAAACTACTCTCAATACCTCATTTTAACGAATAGGATCATGCGCGATTAGGGCTTTCCGGCCATTAAAAACACGAAAAACTAAATATACAATGGTTAAAATCATGACAACAAGACTAAATTCAGAACCAAATGTTATCCCACTGATGAATAATCCTAAAACAGTTACCCAAGCCGTCTTTATTTGCCAATCAAAATGAGACTCAAGCCATGTTCCTTGTACATCATCTTTATGAAAATAATTAATAGCAATACCCACCAATAATGGAAGTCCTGCTACTAATAAGCTACCTATTTGAAGAAAATAAACGGTCGCCGCAATTTTTTTATATTCAGCATATTCTGTACTATCAATCATCACACCATCTCCATAGCACTATTTACGAGCATAAATTTTTATTTTCAATTAACGTAATTTGATATTGGATGATTCACTCAGTCTTCAATATCTATTCATAGCTCACTCTCGACTTTCAATCCGAGTTTTAATACCGTATCATTTAGAGTATATTATTATCTAAATGATTAAGTTTTATAGTGATTTAGACTTTTCTATAATTCCAATAATATCTTTCTGATTTTTATTTGCAACCAAGTGGTACTTTATGCTTTATCGGTATGAGGATAGAATATGACCAATGATATCGGTGCCAGTACATTAGTACATTTAAATATACGCTCATTAAGAGAAAAAAACGGCTTAACGCAAGAACAAGTTGCGGACTATTTAAATATGTCTGTAAATGGTTATGGCGACATTGAACGAGGAGAAACCGATATAAAACTTTCCAGATTAACTCAAATTTCTAATTTATTTGATGTTTCTCTTGCGGAATTAGTAAATCCTGAAAAAATTTTATCAGTTGATAATATCAATAGCCATATTTTATGCTCTATCAATCATAATTTGACGTCTCAAAGTGTCGAGTTGTATAAACTCGTTATTGAGTCTAAAGACAATGAAATTGCTTCATTAAAAAAGTTGATTAGTTTATTAGAATCAAAACAATAAGTTTTTTTTCTTAGAGAAGTGCAAGACTACAAGTGTCTTAACCTAATTTTACAAGCAAAGGTATTTTTGAACACCTTAATATGGTGAACCTCGTTGTAACAAATCTTTATGATTGTCTATTAAATTTTCTTTAATAGGCAATCATAAGCCTCTAGTATTTCATCGACATCAATTAATACTTTTGCGTTAGAAGTGACACTTATATTTTTTATTCCTTGACCTCCAACCCATAATTCTACGTTAGGCGATAATTTTTCTCTTATTTGATTGATAACCGCTACCATTAAACGTTTATTAAAAACAGAACTAAATGATAATCCAAGCACACTTGGCTGATAATATTCTGTTGCACGTATAATTTCAACAATAGGAAGTTCTGTGCCTAAATTAATGCAAACTGCACCCCGGTCACATAATAAAGCTTGCACTAATGTGCAACCTAACAAATGTGTTTCTCCAACAGTAGTACAAACTAATATTTTTGGCATTTCGCATCGATTTGTTGATCCATTTTGCAAAATAAAATCATTTAATACAGCATTCATTTGTGACGTATAAAAATGCTCCATAAATAAAGTTATCTCTTTTTCTTCCCATTTATTACCCACTTTTTCACTTAAAGGTGTGGCAATTTCTCGAACGAAACGAGGTACCCCCATTTCAATTATTTTTTGTTTAAGGCATGACTTTAATTGATTATTATGTAAATCACTTTGCACTAGTAGGTCATAAAGTTCATCTATTGTGTTTTTCACTTTAGTTTTTTCCTTTAAATATTGAATTGCACAGTATTAAATCACCACCGAAAGTAGAAAAGTACTCCCTATTTAAAATTCGCAGTACTATTTTTTATTATTCCTATTTATTTAAATATAATCAATTAAAATCAATAATTTGAATTATTTTTCTCGTAAAATTAAGCTTGTCATTAACGCACTTTAATCCGGAGCGACACTGGTGTTGCGAATTAAATTGATGATGAAAAAGATGTACAATTTTTTTTTGCAAAATACCTTTCACAATCAATTAGATATATTTGAGTATGGATGAAATATGAGGAAGAAACATCACCTATATAGGTGATTGTTTAACGGTTGAAAAAATTGGCGAGATGCAGTAGCAAAGTTAAAGTCCAATCAATAACTTTGTGCCGTTTTTGATATGTGAATTTTTTTGAAAAACACCTTTCACGCACAATATTTCTGAAAAATCTAACTTTAAATTAGCTGTTATGGAATAACGAAAATAGCAAATTTGGATTATCTTTAAGTCATTCCCCAATCACCTCAATCCCATCCTTATTGGCATAATTATGCCAATAAGGACTAAGTCCATATTTACACATACTTTTTAACCATCACGCATTAACATTTTATTAACCAATACATGATGCGACGTACTTAAGTCATAAAGTTCTCTGCAATACTAATTAAATCTTTAGGGCTTAAAGGTTTCACTTTATATAAATCCGCCCCCGCTTGCATTCCTAACGCTATGTCACTTGGTTGCCCTTTAGCAGAAATTAAAACAACTGGACACTGATGAACACTGGCTTTAATTTGTTTGCATAATTTTAAGCCATCAATATCACCTGGCATCATAATATCAGAGAAGACAATATCGGGACTTATCTCTTGAAACCGCTTAAAACCTTCCGAGCCATCTTCAGCTTCATATACTTCAACTTCAGGAAATCTTTTAAATGATAATCGAAATAAGGTACGAATCAGCTCATTGTCATCCACCACTAATAACTTCACATGTTTACTTATCAATTGTAGTCTCCAAAATTTGTTGTACTCGAGAATGAATCATTATGTTTTCAGCAATTTTTTCTAACATTTGTACAGGATTAATCGGCTTGGCTATAAAATCACTCATACCCACTGCCTGACAATTCTCTTGTTCATCCAAAGTAACCCCAGCACTCATTGCAATAATGGGTAAGTGCAAAAATTTTGGATTCTCCCGAATGTGTTTCGTTGCCTCAATTCCATCCATCACGGGCATTTGAACATCCATCAAAATGATATCAAAGGTATTGTGTTCAAGTAACGTCAACGCTTCTTGACCATTATCAGCAACGATGACATGTAGTTTAGCATTACGCAAGAATTCACTCGCTACTTGTTGATTGAGTGGTGTGTCTTCAACGAGAAGTACACGAACATTTTCAAGTGGCTCTGCAGCCTCTGCAAGGCGTTGCGCAAGTGTTTTGTTAGGTGGAATGGGAATACTCGCGTCTGAACTTTTACTCGATTTTGCTATTTCAAATGGGAGTGTAAAGGAAAATTCGCTACCCACATCCGGCGTACTCTGACAAATAATCTCCCCACCCATCAATTGGACGAATTTTTGACTGATGACCAGACCAAGTCCTGAACCACCAAAACGTCGACTAATTGAGGTATCCGCTTGCGAGAAGGCTTGAAATAACACTTTTTGCTGTGCTTGAGTTATTCCAATGCCTGTGTCAATTACGGTGAATTTTACTATGATATTTTCTTTCTCTTGGTGCGAAAGGCGAACAACCAGTTGCACAACGCCGATTTGAGTGAATTTAATACTATTGTTCAGTAAATTCGTTAAAACTTGCTGCAAACGGAGTACATCACCCATTAAGTGGCGATGTATGAGCGGATCAATATCTAATATAAATTTAATATTTTTTTGTTTTGCTGTGACGCTAAATAAACTATTTAATTGATTTACTAAATCATCTAAGTTGAAGGGGGCATACTCTATTCTTATGGCGTTAGAATCCAATTTAGAAAAGTCTAAAATATCATTTAATATGCTTAATAAATTCTCAGATGCGCCTAGGATTTTTTCGAGATAATCACTTTGCTTATTTGCAGGAACATTAAGTGCTAATTGAGATAAACCAATAATTGCGTTCATTGGGGTACGGATTTCATGGCTCATATTCGCCAGAAAGTCGGTTTTTGATTGAGCAAGGACTTCGGCAGCCTCTTTAGCTTCAAACATAGTTTGTGCCGTTTTTTGCTCATCTAATTGCAAAAGCTTCATTTCATGAATATCCACACATGAACCAATGTAGCCCTCAAAATCACCCTCAGAATTAAAACGCGGAACACCTGTATCGAGTACCCAACGATATTCACCACTACGATGTTTTAGACGATATTCCATTTTAAAGGGTAGACGTAAATTAAAATTCGTGATGTAAATATCAAGGCAATAAGTAAAGTCATCTGAATGCACGCCTTCTGCCCAGCCATGACCAATTTCTTGTTCAAGCGTACGTCCAACGAACTCCAACCAGACTTTGTTAAACCAATAACATAAGGTGTCTGTACCCGAGAGCCAAATAAGCACAGGCGCGGCGTCAGCAACCAGTTGAAAGCGTTGTTCACTTTCGGTAATGAGTGATTGGGATTTTTTAATTAAATCGATATCTTCAATAGCCGCAATAAATTTTTGGTGTGAGCCATCCTCATTTAAAATTAAGCGAACTGACGCATTTGCCCATACATCAACACCATCTTTGCGACGGTATTTTTTCTCAAAAGTAAACTCGGTAATTTCGTTATTAATCAGTTTGTTATAGATCTCCCTATCTTGTTCAATAAATTCAGGCGGAGTGATTTCCATAAATGTCAATTTCTTGAGTTCGTCTAAATCGTAACCTATGAAATGGCAAAAACTTTCATTCACATCTAAAAAGTAACCGTCCATGGCAATATTGACAACGCCAATAGGCATATCTTCAAAAATAGCTCGATAGTTTGCTTCACTTTTTATTAATTTTGCTGTTTTAATTTCTAATTGAGCTGTTCGGGTTTTAATGGTATCTTCAAGTAATTTTTTTCGTCCTGAAAGAATGAGGGCAACCCCACCGATTAAACTGGTTACGATTAAGCCCATTAATAGAATGTGCCATGAATAATTGGCATGAATATGATTTGCACTTAATTCGTCATGATTCTCTAAATAGGCTTTAGTTGCTGAAATGTTCATTTTCCAAAGACGATCACCTATCGTTAAATTAAATGTATTAGTTAAATTCAATGAAGGCTCTGAAATATCCTTGGTTTCATATAGGACATCTGGTTCATCAACACTGCTGTTATCATAAAGTTTAATATTTAAATTATCATGTTTGACTTCATTTAATGCCGCATCAAGCATGTCACCAATACGAAAAACACCGACAATAAAGCCTTTGATATTCTTCCTTTTTTCGTCAATTGTAGTGTGAGCCACATCATTGCGATACACCGGCAAAATAGCTAATACCCCAGATTGTGTGCCATGCTCCTGCACGAGTGTTAACTTTGGCGTAAGGGTCAATTCGCCACTGTCTTGTGCTTGATTAAATGTATGCTTGCGACTTATTTCAGAGAGCGTATCAAAGCCGAAAACTTTTTCATTCGCTTTCATAGGTTCAATAAAATTCACTACTACATAACGCTCACGCTGCGCGGCAGGGATAATATTTTTATCTTTATCGCGTTCAGTAATGTAAAAATCACTAAAGCCTTCTTTTCGAATAGCTGACTCAAACGCATTACGCTGCGAATTCGTGACCACTTGACTAAACTCTAAAGCTTGAATGCCTTTAAATACTTGAAATAGATGATGAACAAACAAACCAAATTCACGTCGATTCACCGTCTCTGAGCTAGAGTATAAACCGGCTATAGCATTGAGTGAATTAAAGTGTTCGGAGAGTTGTTTGCCTATTTCTGCGTTAATATCATGGGTATTTTTTTCGAATTCGATTTGTAGGCGCTTATGTTCTTCATTAAATTCAAAACGCACTAATAAAACGGCAAGCATCAATGCCACGAGGACTGACGAGGTCACAATTAAACGTCTTCCGGCAAAATACGAAGAAGGATGTAGCCAAATAATCAGCAGAGGCGTAAAAATGAGCATACCGACAAAGTCGCCTAGATACCAATCAATCCAATGTGATTGAGCAGTGTTTAGGGTAATTTGATTGGTCAACGAAAGAGTTGCAATCGCAACACTAGGGGAGATAACACAAGACAAAAAAGCACAAACAATAAACAAACCAATTTGCTTTTCTGTATGCAAAGGATTAGGAAAATGTGCTAGGTTCTTCATTAACCAAACACCTGCTAACGTTTCCAATGTAGCACCAACAGCTTCAATGCCTGCGGTGAGGTACGACAGCGGCGTTAGTGTCTGTCCAATATTAAATATGAAATATAAGTCAGCTAAAAATGCACCAATAAACACCCCTAACCAAAGTCGAGAGCCAAATACCACTAAGCAAGCAAGTGAAATTCCAGCAGGTGGCCAAATCACGGTACCAAATTCGTTAGGTACACCTAAAATGCCACATAACTGACTACTTAACAAATACACAAAAGCTAAAGCGATAATTTGCATTAGCGTGAATAATTTATTGGTTGACATAAATTAACTGTTTGCTTGAAATAGCGTATTTCATTATATTTTACTCAACATTTTAATATAGATTAACGTTGAAAACAATAATCTAAAAAAACGCTACAGTATTCAATAGAATACAGTCCGATTTCACCATGACACTCAAAATTTGTTATTTTTATTATAAATAGTCAGATTTGATCGTTATTATTTCTTTGTCGTAATTAAATCGAGTGCTTGTTCAAAATGAAATTGATTGACTGCATTTTCGAGCCTTTCAAACAACGTTGCTCCAAGCGAAAATAGAAGTAATTCACGGTTGTAATCTAAAAACCCTAAAGCATCTGTATCATCATCGTTAAGCAGATCAATCAAACGATTTAAAACAGCAGAGGATGTTGATGTATCAATCACGGTACGTTCTGTGACTGGTGCTGTTGAGGTAAGGCTACTTTTTAAGGCCTCAATGAGAGGAGTTTGAAGTACCGAAAAGAGATCGATTTTGGTTTCAATTTGGGATATCGGTGCAGCAGTACGAATTAAAAGCTCGATCTCTTGAGCTAAGTCATGGAGTTCCATTGCGCCGATGTTGCCGTTAACACTTCTGGCCGAGTGTGCAATACGTTCTGCTGTAGTAAAATCCTGTTGAGCAATCGCATGGTGTAAAGCACCGGCTACATTACCTTGATTGTCGACGTATTTTTTCAGCATACTCAAATACAATGGTTTTTTTCCTACAACGCGACTTAATCCCAAATTGACGTCTAGGCCATCAATCACGGGTAAGGCTATGTCTTGATTCGAAGATATCGCTACTGGTGTATCATTTTGAACATCTTGGGCTACAGGCGCAATCCATTTTAGTAGTGCAAGATATAGCGATTCGGGGTGAATAGGTTTAGATACATAGTCGTTCATCCCTGCTTGTAGGCAGCGTTCCTTATCTTGTTGCATGGCATTGGCTGTCATCGCTATAATGGGCAGTTGGTTGAATTTAGACTGTTTACGAATTTCTATTGTTGTAGCAATACCGTCCATTACAGGCATTTGCATATCCATTAAGACGAGATCATAGTTTTTCTGGTCTAGCATATAAAGCGCTTCACGACCATCATTAGCTATATCTACATTAAATCCCTCATAGCTCAACATTCCCTCAATGACTTCTTGATTAAGAGAATTATCTTCAGCAACTAGTATATTTGCACCTCGACGATACTTAATTTCAGCAAGAATTTCACTTAAGTCATTTAGTTCAGATACGGATAAAGCGTGTTCATTACTTTGAGCCTCATCCTTATCGCTTAGCAAACGCGTCACGATATCAAATAAAAGTGAAAAATTGACAGGTTTGATTAGTACAGTTTCTAACCCCGCTAACTCTATCTCTCTTAATACTTCTTCTCGCCCGTGAGCAGTTACCATAATAATTTGCGGTTTTTGTGTGAGTGGCATCGCCATGATAGCTTTTGCTGTTTCCGCACCATCCATAACGGGCATATACCAATCAAGAAAAATTAATTCGTATGGCTCTTTTAGGTTGTCTGCCATTGCAATATATTTCAAGGCTTTTTCACCTGTTGCGACTTGCGTAACGCCTAGCCCCATATTGGACAATATATTCTCCAATTCATAGCGTGAAATTTCGTTATCATCAACCACTAAAACACGTCTGCCCTGTAGACTTTTGGTCTGCATTGTATGAAGGTGATGACTCATCGCTTTTTTAAGCCGTGCTGAAAACCAGAATGTACTCCCTTCTCCAAATACGCTATCCACCCCAACATCGCCTCCCATCAGGGTAGATAGTTTTTTAGCAATAGATAACCCAAGACCGCTACCACCATATTTACGACTGGTTGAGGTATCTGCTTGCTGAAAATCTTGAAAGAGTTTCTCAATAGCCGCTGGTGTTAAGCCAATTCCGGTATCCTTAACACTGAAATGCAACAAAATATCGTCTTCATTATCTTCTAATACTTTGACGCAAATGACTATTTCCCCTTCATCAGTAAATTTCACGGCATTGTTGGCATAATTAATGAGAATTTGGCCAAGACGAAGTGGATCACCATTGAGATAAAGTGGTAGCGTTTTATCTATATCAAAAACAATTTCAAGATCCTTGTCTTTGGCTTTATCTGCTATCAGATTGAGTACGTTACTGAGTACTTTCTCAATTTTAAAATCAACATGTTCAAGAATAATTTTGCCGGCTTCAATTTTAGATAAATCTAAAATATCATTGATAATACCTAACAAATGCTGGCTGGAATTCTGAATTTTAGTGATATAGTCATGCTGTTTTTTAGACAACTCAGTTTTTAAAATGAGATGAGAAATACCAATAATAGCATTCATAGGTGTACGAATTTCATGGCTCATATTAGCCAAAAAATCAGACTTCATTTGTGTACTATCTTCAGCTATTTTTTTGGCATGACGCAATATCATTTCAGCTTCTTTTTTTAATGAAATATCACGTGCAGACACACAAACGAAGATTTTATTATTTGTCACAGGTAGTTTACTTAAACCAATTTCAACGGCAAAATCACTTCCGTCTTTGCGAATAGCACGTAAATCCATTTTAGCGCCCATCTCTCGCGTACCGCCTTCTTGCATAAACTTTTGGCGCATCGTAGGATGATTATGCTTGATTGATAAAGGCACAAGACAATCTACATTTTTCCATAGCAGTTCACCTGAGTCGTATCCAAAAATCTCATCTGCCCTTTTATTACAAAGCACGATGATGCCATCAGCATCCACCACAAGCATAGCGTCTGGCGCTGACTCAATAATGCCTCGAAACCATGCCTCAGTTTCTTTGATTTCTGCCTGTTGTACGCCAAGTTCAACGGCTTGTTCTTCAAGTTGAACCGCTTGTATTTCTAAGTTGTCTGCTTGTGTTTTTGTTTCGGCCAGTAGCACTTGTGTTTTAAGATTACGATCGAGAATCTCAATGCTTATTGCCACGGTAGGCATTAATTCATCTAAAAGTGCTTTTTCTGTGTTTGTGAGCGGTGCAAATAACGCAATTTCAATCACCCCCAAAAGTTCGTTAACGCGTAAAACAGGGTAAACCAGAATATTGCTTGGTATGGATTCACCCAAACTGGAAGCGATTTTTATATAATTATTTGGAACATTTTTGAGCACTATCGATTGCTTTTCTATAGCACATTGCCCAACTAACCCTTGCCCAAATAAAATGGTTTCCTTCTCTTTAGGCGTAAAATAATGACCATAGCTACCCAACACGTGTAATTCATTATTTTGACATTGATAAAACGACGCATAGCCCGCATTTAGAATAGGGCAAATAGCAGAAAGGAATGTATGTGCAAAAACATCAAATGTTTCAACTTGATAAAGTTTTGTAGAAATAGAGGCAAAGTGTTCTTTAACCCAACGTTGCATTTCTATAGATTGAGAAGCCGTTTGTAATGTTATAAAAGTACGAGCGATACTTCCAATCTCGTTCTGATCATTCGTATAAGGTATGACTTCATTTAATTTACCTGCGGCAATATTTTTAACGGCATCTTGTAGTCGTCTAATAGGTTTTAGAATCGCTTTGCTAATCAAAACACTACTTATTAACATCAAGCTCAAACCAATTAGCAAAAGGATTAATGTGATAAATATCACCTCCTCACCAATTTGTTTTAAATATTCAACAGTTTGAGATAAATGCTGTTGTTTATTATCATTTATTATTGATAATACGGTTTCTATTTTGTTCCCAATATCCCCGACTTCTTTAGTTTTGGGTAATAAAATTAAATTTTCCTCTTTTTGGTTTTTTATGGAATTAATTAGTGTTTTAACATTGTTTTGATAATCATTAAAAGCAATATCAAAATCTATCCAATTTTTTTTATTTTCTTCATAACTATCAATGCCGCTAGTTTCTCTTACGAGCGCTACTTCTTCTTGTATATTTGTTAAGGATTGCCAAATATTGCGTTCGAGCAATAAGTAAGTGGGGTCGCTGGGGGAGGTTTGTATGAGTTGATAAAAATCGTTGGTAATGCTTAACAAAGCAATTTTGGTTTCTTTTATATGTCCAATATCAAGAAAATTTTTGTTTAGACTATGCGTTTGAAAATTGAGTGTTTTAATATTGAGTATGGTATTAAAACCAGTTAATAGCATTATCAACGAACAAAATCCAAAACCGAATAACAACTTAGATTTTAATGACTTTTTTTCTAATATTATTAACAAAAACTTCATAAATCAGCCCTATTTTTTATTATTATGACACAATCTAATTTAAATTTAGGTGCTTAATAAACTTAAATAAAATACTGTTATCTTGACCATATTGCATGGTAATTAAAGTATAAAGAATTCGATACAGTAAGGCAATTGAACTTGAACATTAAAACTATTTATTACAATTTTTAAAAGGTAATAAGAATGACACTAATGATACTGAAGCTATTTGTGAAGGAATTTTCCGACCTAATATGCGTTTTGTGAGTATCAAAACGTTTTGCTCAACAGGATATTCAAGCGGTTTATTTTGTACGCAGTGCATTGGTTAAACAACGGACTGAAAAGCAATTAGGTTAGAGAATCGTAGGCTTAGAGAATTGTAAGCTGAAGGTGTTGCGGTGAAAAAGCGTATTGATGTATTGCGTAACGCATTACCTTCAATTTTTGAAAATAGTGATGTTGGCGTTTATTCAGCCAAACTTGTTGCGTACTGTGCGGGGCTTTTAAAGGATTGGCTTTATTTTTGAGCATTTAAAAATTTAAATCAATCAAATTCAATTCGCAACGTCAATTCATTTAGACGTAGACAAGCGAAAAACAGGCACTCCCGTACCTGAAAAAACTCTCGCTTGCCAACCAATGTAGTAAAATTGTGTCGCAAAAAATTATCTTCATGTAGTTAAAAAATAATCAACCCAATAATTTTTCAGTAATTAAATCTCGGAGATTATCTGGCATTTGGAGCGTTTGCAAATCCCAACCCTCACGAATTAGAATGTCATGCAAGCATTTTTCCATAATTTCATGTGCCTTCACCGAAGCCTCTACAATAAGATTATGTGTATCAATTGTTCTTTCATCGACGTCTTTTTGACATTGAGCTTGATAATTCAAAAGTAATCGCAAACTTAAAACTTGTTCACTGACTTGACTAGGACAAACACAAGCATAAACTAATCCTTGGTTTTTGATTTTTTCAAGTTGCTCATCTGAATACTGATAATCTAATTTCATATAAATACCATTACACTAAGTTATTGAAGGAGCAAGGACTAAGATGCACTTAATAGCATTTTATTTTTGGAGGAAATAGCAACGATAAAGAAGCATCTTAGCCCATTGCATTACATATAAAACAATATCAACGCTGATTTGCTACCTCAGCTTTACCACGTAACAACTCAAACTTAAAAAGATAAAATTCGATTGAGAATGTCATTAAAATAACAAGAACTAACGCACCTACAGTATAGATTCCCATAAATAAGTTCCTCATTTTTATTAAAATATTATGGTTTAGCTTAGGCAGCTACATCAAAAACCTAACTACTCATCAGCGTTGGTGCAAGTAACAGCGATAGGAATGCGTATAAAGCCGCTGCTGACAAATGTTTTTGTAATATCTCAATGCCTATCAAAGACACGAGCGGTACAAGCAAAATGATTATTAAAATACGCATCACATAACCCCATCTAAACAATTTCGTTGATAGCTAACACGAAATGAAAAAGTTATACGCCACGTCACTAAAATAAATATTCACAGAACAATTCGTAATCTTTTTTATTTCACGTTGGGTAAAGCATATCTAAAACCAACTTATTTAGTCAACTATTTTTCGCTAAGTCATTACAAATTTCAATTCACGAACATGTGTCCCCCCTAGAAAATTACACTAAAACCCTTAATTTATCCGCGTTCAGTCGACACTCTGTTCGCTTTCTACTTTATGCGCACCCGCGCAAACATGACATCTATACAGGCAACGTTAAACCTTAACTGAACGGATTAACTCGTAATATGATCTCATTAAATTTTACTAAGGTATTGTAAGTAAACAAGTAAATGTGATAAATTTTTACCGTGTACAGTTCAGTATTGATATAAATGTACGGAGGAGCTGCAATTTTTATCAATTCGGCTGGCACAATCACAAATTGAACGCTAATAACGCCTGCTAATTAAGGGGAATAAAATGACTATGAAAATTTGTTGTCCCGCATGCCATTCAGAACGTATTGATAGAATTACCTCTTTTAGTACGAGAAGTGATTTAGCTCATAAATACCGCACAGCAAATGATAAAGGCACTTGCATAGCTTGTGGCTCTTTATGGTTTTTTAGCACGATTGCTCCGCATTTGGCAAAAAAATCTAAACAACCGTCTTATCAATAAGCCTATCCACACTTACATTTGGACAGATAGTGGGTGGTTATAGTTAGCCACCGTCATTGATTTGTTTTCCCGCAAAGTCGTGGGTTGGTCTATATGGCCGAACGTCTCTTGTGAATGAGGCCTTGCAGATGGCCATTTGGCGGCGAAAACCAACCAAAGGTTTCCTTTGGCATACGGATCGCGGCAGTCGATAATACGCTTCAACTTGAGCAAAGCATGAGTCGCAAAGGCAATTGCTGGGATAACGCCGTCGCTGAGAGCTTTTTTCATTCTCTCAAAACTGAATGTGTTTTTCATGAACGCTACAAAACCAGAGAACAAGCTCAGGCTTCTAT
>ERZ1034363.652-NODE-652-length-22779-cov-4.122324_pt1 | contig 22779 bp, 28 predicted proteins | sample MGYA00520616_ERZ1034363 | MGnify/ENA primary metagenome ERZ1034363 (study PRJEB33736, sample SAMEA104284506) | Azolla filiculoides | biome: Urban; feature: Water surface; material: Ditch water | place: Netherlands | collected 2015-10-28 | depth 0-0.1 m ... | reverse complement strand
TAAATGCTATTGTAAGTACAGCAAAGACAATGCTACAGGTTATTTCAATAATTAGGTTTTCTGTGTTCAGGTGCATGATGTTTTCCCTTAGAATCTGCTTGTGTAAGTTGTGCGAGTAGTGCCTGAGCTGGTTGCTTCATCCTTTATTACATCAATTTCTACATAACCTAGAGATACTAGAGAATTAATTTTACTCTGTAAAGCCTTCTGTGTTTTGATGTCTTCCACATACTTTGGAAAGTCTTTACCTGTGTAAGCCTTAAGTGCGTAAGTTGTAGTCTTTTTCATTTGTTGCTCCTTGTGCTAATAGATCATCAATTGTATTTTGAACTTCGCATAATGCCTTATGATTATCGGCATGTAGATCGTGCAAAAGCGTATTATTATTGCGGAGTGCCTGTAATGCTAGATCAAGACAACGATGCTTGTGGTTAGTGATTAATGCCTGTAGTGCCAGTGCTTGATCGTGCGTGATGCTTAAGTTATACATGATTAAACCCCCTTGTTTTTGAACCGATGAGGCATTGTTTCACACTTTTACAATCTTGTGTAAAATATATTTTAATCGTGAACTGAATTCTGATAGCTTTAGACTATAACAGGCTAATTATAGGTTATCCACAATAAATGACAGTTATCAGTTATATATAATGTTTAGTAACGGGCTTTTTAAGCGATTACAGGCGTTTTAATCCTAGCTAATAGCAGTGTATGGACTAGCATTGTATAACTATGTTGATAACCAGTGGATAACTTTGTTGTCTTTGTGGATAACTTTAGCAGTTATACACTTACAGATTATACTTAAGTGTTTGATTATATTATATAACTTCATAGATTATGGGTAGATAGTATGTCTTTAGTGTAACTGTCAGGTAGTTACTATAGGGTCCAACATAATATCACTTCATAGTATATAACTTTTATAACTATAGACTTCATAGTATATAACTTTATAGTATATCACTACATATAGTGTTTGCTATGACAGTTAGACACTAGATATAGTGTTTACTGATATAATATAAAACTATATAATGTAACTTCATAGGGGGCAGGGGGAGACTGTGTGGTGTTATAATTGTAGAACCCTATAAGCCTTTTAAAAAAGCTAAATGAGCATCTAAAAAGGTAAAATAAACACTAATAGAATCAAGGAAGTAGCTTAATAGGTTTTAAGGTTAAAAAGCGGCTGCGGAGATAGGCTGATGAAGTGTCTCCACACCCCGCTTCATGGATACCAAGACCCCATGAAGTACTAGGACAGACACACTATAGGTAGTGTCTAATAGACAATCCTAACCATAGTGATTGACAAGTCTAGAAAAATATGCTATAATATTTGTATTAATAGAGTTGAACTAGGGAAGCAACTCTAACAGCAAGCTGTAGTAGCACTAGACAAGCTACTTTAATAGTAAATAATACTTAAATAATAAATATACTATAATAAGTTATATTTTACTAGATAGTTTTACTAGTTAAGCCTTTAAAGTACCTTAAAGTAAATAATACTTATTATAGTAATATCTACTTTAATTAGTATACTTTAAAGTAAAGAACACTTTAATAATGATTGTCTTCCCCGTTAGGGATAAAGGACTAGTAATGGATGAGAAGTTAAAACAGCAACTAGATGAACATATGTCTCTCAAGAAAGAGGCACATGAGATTGTAAAAAAACAAAGAAAAAAGGCTCTTGTGTCTAGAGGCAAAGTAGGTGCTCCTTCTTATGCTGAGAATCAAGCTGCTATTAAAGAGATTATAGAAAAGCCTATCAACCATAAGAAGCAAGCCCTAGCTTTATTTGATCAGGTTATTTCAGCTAAGGCTGATGTTGTCTTTAAAAAGTTATTGCAGAAAGCCAGTGATGATGATGATCGTGATCAGATGGCTGCACTCAAGCTGATTGCTGACCGTCTAGCACCTTTAGCTAACTTTACTGAATCGGGTGCAAATGGGTCAATGAATGGTAAAGTAGTTATTAACATTGCTGGTTTATCAAACCCTACCATTGAAGGTAGAGTTATTGATGCTGAGGATGCTGACTAGTGGCTGAGTTAAACTGGACACTACTCCCTTGGCAGATTGAGTGTTGGCAAGACCAGTCACGCTTTAAGGTCATTGCTGCTGGTAGACGATGTGGTAAGTCTAACTTCGCTATTAAACAGCTCCTAGCACATGCGCTAGAGGCCCCTAAAGGCTCTGCTGTTCTTTATGTAGCTCCTACCCTTGGTCAAGCCCGTCAGATTGCTTGGGATGCGTTACTGGATCAAGGTGGTGATCTTGTCAAAGCCAGTAACATTAACAATCTAGATATCACCCTTACCACTGGTGTTAAGATTCATGTACGTTCTGGTGAGAACCCTGACTCACTACGTGGTCTTAAAGTAGCATTCGCTGTTGTGGATGAAGCTGCATTTATTAAAGAAGAAGTATGGACTAAGATTATCCGTCCTGCTCTTTCTGACTTGAAGGGTAGTGCTATATTCATTTCTACTCCTGACGGTAGAAACTGGTTCTACGATATGTTTAAGTTAGGACAAGACGGTACTGATCCTGACTGGAAGAGCTGGCACTTAACCACTTATGATAACCCTACTATTGATCGTAGTGAAATTGAAGCAGCTAAGAGATCATTGTCTTCATGGGCATTTAAGGTAGAGTTTGAGTCTAGCTTTGATACTAGTGGTAGTGGTATATTTAAAGAAGAGTGGTTAAAGTATGGTAGTGAACCAAACGAAGGAAGCTACTATATTGCTTTCGACTTGGCTGGTTTCTCTGACGTTACTAACGCCAATACTGCTGCTAAGAGAAGACTTGATAGAACAGCTATTGCTATTGTTAAAGTAACTAATGACGGTAAGTGGTTTGTAAAGAAGATTGAGTCTGGTCGTTGGGGTGTTGAAGAAACAGCTAACAGACTACTCAAGAATGTAAGAGAATATCAACCTGTAGGCGTTGGTGCTGAACGTGGTGCATTAAAGAATGCAGTTCTTCCCTACCTGCAGGAACTAATGCGTAAGAACAATACCTTCTTCTCTGTGCAAGACCTTACTCACGGTAACAAGAAGAAGACAGATAGAATTACTTGGGCACTACAGGGTCGTTTTGAGCATGGAAACATTATTCTTAACGAAGACGAGAACTGGGAAGACCTAAGAGAAGAATTACTGCTGTTTGGTGCTAAAGACATCCATGATGACTTAATTGATGCTCTTAGTTACGTGGACCAGATGGCTATAAGTATTTACAACGATGAACCAGAGATTGATGACTGGCAACCTTTTGACACTGTGAGTGGATATTAATATGGCTGAATTTAAAGAAGACATTATGCAAGAAAAGCAAGATAACGGCAAGGAGCTTGTATCTTGGATTACTGCACGATGTGACGATTGGAGAGATTATCGAGATACTAACTATCTTGATAATTGGGATCAGTATGAACGATTCTGGCGTGGTGAATGGGCTTCTGATGATCGTAATAGAGATTCTGAGCGTAGCAAGATTATTTCTCCGATGACTCTTCAAGCCGTAGAGTCTTACACTGCTGAGATTGATGAGGCTGTGTTTGGTTCTGGTAACTTCTTTGACATCGAAGACAACTGGGATGACGAAGACAAGACCGACATCGAAGTTATGAAGAACAATCTCACCTACGAATTCAAGAAGAATAAGATTCGTTACGTGATGCAAGAAGTAGAACTGTTGGCTGCTGTCTATGGTACGGGCATCGTGGAGCTGATGGTCAAGGAAAAAGAAGAGATGGCTCCGGCCACTCAAGCTATTCCCGGCACTGCTGTTGCTGCAGTAGGTACAATGCAGAATAAGAGATTTATTGTTGAAGCTAAATCAGTCAATCCTCGTAACTTCCTAATTGATCCTAATGCTGATGATGTTAATACCGCTCTAGGATGTGCTATTGAGCGTTATGTATCGTTGCATACAGTTGTTGAAGGTATTGAAAAGGGTATTTACAATCCAGTTAAGATTGAAATGGCTTCTGAAGATTCTGATCTTGAATCATTTAATCAAGATGTAGATTATCAAAAAGACAAAGTTAAGCTTCTTAAGTATTACGGTTTGGTTCCTAGAGAATATCTTCGCAGAGCTAATGGAGAAAAAGACGCTGAAGAAGAAGGCGAATATGTTGATCTCTTTGAAAATTCCGATGCAGATGACTTCAGTGATTTGGTGGAAGCAATTATCGTTATTGCTAATGACAACCAACTACTGAAGGCTGAAGAAAACCCGTATATGATGAAGGATCGCCCTGTTGAGGCTTTCCGTTGTGATATTGTACCGGGTAGATTCTGGGGTGTTGGTATTGTTGAAAAGGGTGCTAATATGCAACGGGCTATTGATGGTCAGCTTCGTGCTCACCTCGATAACCTTGCACTCACCACTGCTCCTATGATGGCTATTGATGCCACTAGAATGCCTCGTGGTGCTTCTTACAGCATTCGTCCGGGTAAGACCATTCTAACAAATGGTAATCCTAATGAAGTACTAGCACCAATGAAGTTTGGGCAGACTGATGTTGCTAACGCTGCTCAGGCTAAAGAATTTGAACGTATGTTCCTACAAGCCACAGGAACTATGGATACTTCGCAGTTCTCCGGTGGTATGCCTGACGGTGCTAAGACTGGTGCAGTGTCTATGATGCTCGGCACTATCCTTAAGAAGCACAAGCGTACAATCACTACGTTCCAAGAAACATTCTTGATTCCTCTGATTAACAAGATTGCATATCGCTATATGCAGTTTGATCCTAATCGTTTCCCTGCTCAGGACTTTAGCTTCTGTCCTACAGGTACTTTGGGTATTGTTGCTAGAGAGATTGAACAAACACAGCTAGTATCACTGCTGCAAACGATGTCTCAAGAGTCTCCTGCATATAATATTGTCTTGAAGGCTATTATTCAGAACTCTAATGTATCTTTTAGAGAACAGCTAGTTTCTGAATTAGAACAAGCTATTGCTCCTAGTCCTGAAGCACAGCAGATGCAACAGATGCAGCAGGAAATGGCCATGCAAAGCGCTCAGTTGGATATGGCTAAAAAAGATGCTGAAGTTAAAAAACTGACTGCTGAAGCTCAAAAAGCTGCTACAGATGCACAACTAGCGCCTCAAGAGCTGCAATTGAAGGCGGTACAAGCTGCTTCTACCAATCTAACACCAGAAACCACTGATGATTTTGAGAAGAGACTAAAATTAGCTGATTTAATGCTCAGAGAAGAGGATATTAAATCAAATGAGCGTATAGCAATTGCTCAAATGAGTGCAAAAAAGGAAAAAGATAATAATCTTTTGAATAAAGCACAGGCTGCGTAATGAACTTTACCGAAATTGCTCTTTCCGATGCCTCTATTGAAGCTAAAGTAGAGGCTATCGGTATTGTACTGGATAAAAAGGTACAGGAATTAGAGAATACTGCTGTTCAAACTAGCCAAATACCCGGACCTAAAGGCGAAAAGGGAGATAAAGGCGATGCTGGCAAAGACGGTAAAGATGGAGTTGCTGGCAAAGACGGTAAAGATGGAGAGGATGGCAAAGACGGTAAAGATGGAGAGGATGGCGAAGATGGTGTAGGCGTTGCCAATGCTTATATTGACTTTGATAATACTCTAGTACTAGAATTAACAGACGGTAACCAGATTAACGCTGGTGACTTAAATCTTGAAGAACTAAAAAAAGAATTAGTAGTTAGAAATGGCTCTTCTGGTGGCGTATTCGATCCCAATTCATTACCTTCGGCTACTAATTATCCATTCCCAGATGAATTAATTGTAAAACAAAATGGTCAATGGGTAAGGGCAACATTTAATCAGTTTGTTACTTGGCTTGATATTCCAAATCCGTTCGATAAGGTTCTTACTGAAGCTGATGAACCTATTATTACTGAAAATAGCGATAATATTATAAGGAACTAAAATGGCAGATGTAAAGATCTCCGATCTACCGTTAGCAACTACACCTGTAGGCGGTACAGAAGTTATGCCACTTGTACAAAGTGGTGTTACTGTTAAAACAGCTATTAGTAATATTGCCCCTGTCCGTAGTGTCAATGCTAAAACAGGTGTTGTTGTATTAAATTCTGATGATGTTGCAGAAGGTACTACTAATAAATACTTTTCTAATTCAAATGTAAGAGATGCAATTAGTGTTACTCAAAATCTAACATATAATAATACTACTGGTGTTATTACTGGTCCAGATCTTTCTAGTTATCTACAAGATTCTGATATTGGATTGACAGTTCAAGAATATAATGTAAATACTGTTGTTGATCCTAGCTATGTGCATACTGATAGTAATTTTACTGTTGCAGAAAAAACAAAACTATCAACTATTGAGGATAATGCAGATATTACTGATGCTACTAATGTAGCAGCCGCTGGCGCAGTAATGGATGGAGATTTTACTACTAATGGTTTGATGAAGCGTAGTGGCGCTGGGGCATATACAATTATTTCAGATAATTCCTCTGAGTGGGACACTGCATATAGTTGGGGTAATCATTCTACTGCCGGATACCTCAATACTTCTGATATTGGTATCAGCGTGCAGGGTTACAACGCCAACACCGTGGTCGATGCGTCCTACGTTCACACCGACAACAACTACACCACGACCGAGAAGTCGAAGCTCGCAGGCATTGCAGCCGGTGCCGAGGTCAACGTCAACGCTGATTGGGATGCAACAACCGGAGACGCGCAGATTCTCAATAAGCCGTCTTTTGCTACTGTTGCCACAACCGGCGCTTATAGCGATCTATCTGGCAAGCCATCTCTTTCTACAGTAGCGACCACTGGCGCTTACTCTGACCTGACTGGTAAACCAACGATACCTAGTAACACTTCTGATCTCACAAATGATACTGGCTTCATTTCCGGCAACCAAAGCATCACCGTGTCTGGCGATGCCACGGGAAGTGGCTCAACTTCGATTGCGCTGACACTTGCCAACACTGCGGTTACTGCTGGCTCTTATACAAGCGCAAACATTACTGTTGATGCCAAGGGTCGCATTACAGCAGCGTCTAATGGGTCTGGAGGCGGCGGTGGCACAGAACTGCCTGTTGGTTCTTACGCGTTACTAACACAAACTGATGACAACGTAACCATTGGTTCTCAAGTGTGGCAGAAGGCAAGTGCAGCCTCTAGTGTATTTACATCAATTGCATATAATTCATCACTTCATAATCTAACAGACATTCCTAATCAATATAAAGATTATTGGAATGTTGTTTCTGGGCCGTTTGCTGGACAAGTTATTTTTAGTTGTGAAACAGCATCAGGGTTTGCAGCTATTGCAAACACAACAACCAATAATTTTTCTACAAGTTCTGATGGCATAACGTGGTCCAGTCCTATAACTATTGGAACACTACAGCCAACTAAAATTTTTTATGTAAATGGAAATTACTATGCAGGATCAAGCGGAGCAAATGGCGCGTATTCTGCAAATGGAACATCTTGGACTTATGTGTCAACTGGACAGCCTGGTGGTATTAATGGCTTAATGTGGACAGGAACATATTATATTGCTGTCAACTCTACGGCTGCGTATTACTCAACAAATCTAGCTTCTTGGACAACTGTTTCTGGCAAAGGCGGTTTTGCTATGTTTAAAGTCGGTTCAACCTATGTAACTGTTGGGGCAGCAGGCGTTTGCAGGACAAGTTCGGATGGTGTGACATGGACAGACGGTTCTATAGTTACAACAACTAATAATTTTATAGTTGGCGCAAGTGATGGAACCACTGGAATGACTGTAATGAGCAATACAGGTAGAGTTTTTATAACAACAGACGGCGTTACTTGGACTGAAAAAGCATCTTTATATGATTATAGATCAGGATCACTTGCTACTAATAGTTTAATTTGTACCGGAACAAATACATTTGTTTGTTTTGGAACAATTGGCATTTATAAAACAACAGACGCTGGAACAACTTGGTCTTGTATTGGATATTGGGGAACAACCAATATATCTCCAATTTCATATTACAACGGTAGATTTCTATCTTCAATTGCTATTGGAATAAGTAGTCCATTAACTTTTACTAATGAAGTTGCTTATACTGATTTCCCATCTGCAAATCCAAATAACATACAAGCAAGAATAAGTGTCCCAGCAACTGCTTTCAACAACGGAGCAAACTACTTCTACATGAGGACTAAATAATGAGTGGATTTACACCAGAGCATTTAGCTCTCATCGCAGAAGGTGTGCGGGAACAGCGCAATCAGTTGCTTGTTGATAATGTGGATAGGTTTAACGCGGTTCGCTGGTCATCATTAACGCAAGAGGAACAGCAACGGTGGGTTGATTATCGTCAAGCTTTATTAGATATTCCAGAACAAAGTGAATTTCCATTAAATATTATTTGGCCTATTTTACCTGAATAATAAATAGTTTGACAAAAATGATTTTTTGATGTATAATATAGGTATTAATAGTCAAAATAGGTTCTCCAATGCAGGATAAAGAACTCCAAGAATTTTATGAAGAGCAATTCTCAATGTTTGCCACAAAAGGCTGGCGAGATTTTACTGAGGATATGCAAGAACTTTTTACTGCAGTTGACGACCTAACAACTATAGATAACGAGCATACTTTATGGTTCCGAAAAGGTCAACTTGATGTAATTCAGTTGATTTTGGATAGAAAAGCTGCTTGTGAAAGAGTCTGGAGCGAATTAAATGGCTCGTAGGCTCTACGAATTTGTTTGTGTCGGTGAAGAAGCTCATTTATTTGAGAAATTTACCGATGAAAACAATAGATCCGCTGTCTGCCCACATTGTGGAGAACTCAGTAATCGGATCACTTCTGCTGTACGTTTTGACCTAGAGCCGTTTAGCGGTGCTTTTCCGGGTGCTTATGCTGCTTGGAACCGTAAACGTGCTGAAAAGCTAAAGCAAGAGCAGAAACAAAACTCCTAATCCTTTAGCCAAAGGACAACTAGGGCACTGTAACTCCTCGGCGTAAGCCGGAAAGGATCTAATATGGCTATTATTGACGAACTGAATGAGAATGATTCTCAATCTCAAGAGCAATTTGATGACATTACAGCAACAGACAATTCTGCTCAGGAAACTCAGCAGGAACCTGTAGAAAGTAAATCAGTCATTGATGAAGTTATTCCAGAGAAGTATCGAGGCAAATCTGTTACAGATATTGTTAAGATGCACGAAGAAGCTGAAAAGCTTATTGGAAGACAGGCAAATGAGGTAGGTGAGCTTCGTAAGCTAACCGATGAAATTCTTAAACAGCAACTCTCAGCTAACAAGCCACAACAAAAACAAGAAGAAGCACCTGAAGTAGATTTTTGGAGCGATCCAGATACCTACCTGAATAAGAAACTGGAAACACATCCAGATATTTTAGCAGCAAGACAACTTCAGATCCAACAAAAGATGCAACAAACTGCATCACTCCTTCAAAAGAACCATCCTGATTTTCAATCTATTGCATCTTCGCAAGACTTTCAGGATTGGGTTGCTAAATCGAAGGTTAGAACTGAGTTGTATGTAAGAGCCGATAAAGATTTTGATTATGATTCAGCAGATGAGTTGCTTTCTAGCTATAAAGCCATCCGTGGCGTTAAAGAAGAAGTAGCAAATCAACAAGTAAAGGATTTAGCTGATAATCGTCAAAAACAGCTTAAAGCGGCTTCTGTTGATTCAGGAGGTGGAAACGAAACCTCTCGTAAAATCTATAGAAGGTCTGATCTAATCCGACTCAAAATGACTGACCCATCAAGATATGATGCTTTGCAAGATGAAATCATGCGAGCCTATCAAGAAGGTCGTGTTAAATAAAAGCCTAACTTAATCTAAAGGAGATACAAATGGGCCTTGGTACTAATCAAGTAACTGTCACTACCGCAGCAACTTTCATCCCTGAAATTTGGAGTGACGAAATCGTTGCAGCATACAAGAAGAACCTTGTTGCTGCTAATCTTGTTAAAAAGATGAGCTTTAAGGGCAAAAAAGGCGATACCGTTAACATTCCGGTTCCGACCCGTGGTGACGCTAGCTCGAAGACTGCTAACTCGCAAGTTACGCTGATCGCTGCTACTGAATCGAATATTGCCGTTCTGATCAACAAGCATTATGAATATTCGCGTCTGATTGAAGATATCGTTGAAGTGCAAGCTCTGGCTTCAATGCGTCAATTCTACACGGATGATGCTGGCTACGCTCTGGCAAAGCAAGTTGATACCGATATCGTCCAATTAGGCCGTGGTGTCCAAGGTGGTTCGGGCACGGCTGCTTACTCGGGTGCTTTCTCGGGTGCTGATGGTACGACTGCTTATGTTGCCGGTGCTAACACTGGTACTGGCGCTCTGACTGATGCTGCTATTCGCCGCTCGATTCAACGTCTGGATGATAGCGATGTTCCGATGGATGGTCGTTTCCTGATCGTTCCTCCGTCTTCTCGTAACACGCTGATGGGTCTGGCTCGTTACACCGAACAAGCATTTGTTGGTGAATCGGGTTCGAGCAACACCATCCGTAATGGTGAGATCGGTAACCTGTACGGCGTTCCTGTATTTGTGTCGAGCAATGCTGATACGACTTCGGGTTCGACTGCTACTCGCGTATGTCTGCTGGCTCACAAGGACTTCGCTGTTCTGGTTGAGCAACAAGGTGTTCGTGCTCAAACGCAGTACAAGCAAGAGTACCTCGGTACGCTGTTCACCTCGGACACCATTTACGGTGTTAAGGAACTGCGTGACGGCGCTGCTGTTGCTCTGGCTGTTCCGGCCTAAGTAGTGACTGGAGGGGACTCTTCGGAGTCCCTCCTTTTATTGGTGCATTAAATATAGTGCATCCATCAAAGGAGATTTAAATGGCTAAATTTAAATGTAAACTTTCAGGTAATATCTTTGAATTTGTCAATGAATTTGATATTGAAGATATGCGGGAGCATCCGCAATACGATGAGGTTAAAGACGTTTGGCAAGAAGAAGAAGAACAAGACACCAAAAAGAAAGTAACTAAGCCTAGAAAGGCTAAGGAAGCCGAATAATGGCAATTTACAGAGGCGAGGGTGGCTCTGGAGACGCAACAAATGATGCATCTAGTCAGGCAATTCTAGCAGCACAGTCTGCACAGGAAGCCGCTCAGTCTGCTAATTATGCTGCTGCTAGTGCTGAAGCTATTGAAGATGTTATTGATACTGCCCAAGGGTATGCAGACGCTGCTAGTGCATCTGCTACTGCTGCTGAAGTATCTGCAACAAATGCAGCAGCTTCTGAAAGTTCTGTAGCGGTTAATGCTCTTTTAGCTGATACCGCAGCAGACAATGCAGCAATCTCTGAAACTAACGCAGCTACATCAGCTACTGACTCAGCTACTTCTGCTACAGCCTCTGCATCTTCTGCAACTTCAGCATCTAATAGCGCCACAAGCGCAGCTTCTCAGGCTACAGCAGCTTCTTCTAGTGCGTCTGCCGCATCTGGCAGTGCTTCTACAGCAGCTACATCAGCAACTAATGCCGCTAATAGTGCTAGTAGTGCTTCTACTTCTGCAACAAATGCTGCTTCTTCTGCTACAACTGCTTCTGGATATGCTACTACAGCTTCAAATAGTGCAACAAATGCAGCAACTTCTGCAACTTCAGCATCCACTTCAGCCAGTAACGCGTCAACATCTGCTTCTAATGCGGCTGCATCAGCATCTACTGCATCATCACAAGCAACTTCAGCAGCTAATAGTGCAACTTCTGCTGCTACTTCAGCCACTAATGCAGCGAATAGTGCAACAAATGCAAGTACAAGTGCAACTAATGCTTCAACTTCCGCTACATCAGCCTCAGGTAGCGCATCATTAGCACAAGATTGGGCGATTAAAACAACTGGATCTGTAGCCGGTGGTGAATATTCTGCTAAGTATCACGCACAACAAGCTTCTACTTCAGCAAGTGACGCTTCAACATCTGCATCTGCAGCAGCTACATCAGCAACTAATGCAGCTACGTCAGCAAGTACTGCAACTACACAAGCATCTGCAGCTTCAACATCTGCATCTGCAGCAGCTACTAGTGCAACTTCAGCATCTAATAGTGCTTCTACTGCATCTACTGCAGCCACTTCTGCAACAAACTCTGCCAGCACTGCTTCAACTTCTGCCACTAATGCAGCAGCGTCAGCGACATCTGCTTCTGGATCGGCTACTTCTGCAACAAACTCTGCAACTTCTGCATCTACATCTGCTTCTGCAGCATCAACAAGTGCGACAAACGCAGCCACTTCTGCTTCAGCAGCTTCAACAAGTGCAACCAATGCTAGTAATAGTGCAACTTCTGCGGCTGCTTCAGCAACTAATGCAGCCACATCAGCAAGTACTGCTGCTAGTTATATAGCAAATCAAACTGGTAATTCAGGAAAGTTTTTAACCACTGATGGTACTTCAGTTTCATGGAGTAATGTATTTGATGGGGGAACATATTAATGACTGTTGTTATTAAACCTAAAAGAAGCAATACAGCAGGTGCAACTCCATCAGCGGCTTCTTTAGTTGATAATGAAATTGCGGCTAATACAAATGAAGGTACTCTTTTTGTAAAGCATACTGATGGCACTGTTAAAAAAATCGGTACAAGTTCTGACAGAGTAACACATACAAGAACTAACGCTAGTACAACTGATTTACAGACAGAAGTGAGAAACGCTCTTAACTTTGGGGCATCTAGTGATTATAGAGTAGTTTGTGGTATTTTACGACAAGATACAGCTAGTGGTGGTTGGTATCTAATTAACGATGCTGATCATATTCCAATGAATGTAGCATCAGTGAGTCAAACTTCTACATTCATTACTTTGAATCTAGGATTTACTGCGTCAAAAGTAATTTCTTTTGTAGTATGTCCTGATGAAACTTTTGCTAAAATGGGTATTACTTGCGGTGCATCCGTAGGTTTAAGCACTGTATCTATACAACCATCGGCATTATTGGCTGCTGATGTTGTCTATAATGGAACTACTGTATCTGTAGCGCCTCCTTCTTATTTTAGTGGCGATATTACTGGTAGTGTATCTGGTTCTGAGTTGACAATAACACACCCTGAAGTTATAGAAACTTGGGATGTTGTTTCAATCAATACAAATCGTTCAGGAGCTGCTACTACAGATATTATTAATGCTGGTGGATATACTTCTACAAGTTTTAAAATTGAAACACATGAAGATATGTGTGGACAAATTAATTGGACTTCTGGTACTTCTTTTAGTGTGACACACAACACAGCAGCAACAATCAGTGCTACTTGGGACAATACAAATAAAAAGCTAGTTGTATCACATCCTACCCTAAATGGATATAGAGGAACTCTTTTAAATCCACAAGCAGGTAGCTATTTTGTTGAACCACAAGTACTAAATGCAAGTAGTTTTGAAGTTAAGTGGTTTAATGCTGCAGGTTCTTATGTAGACACTCCGGCTGCAGGTCATAAGTGTACATTTAGATTAAATGGTGGTTATAAAACAACTTTAGTTAAACCAGTAAATTTTGGATTTAGAAGAGGATACGCTGCAATTAATCCAAATAAATTATATTCCACTTCTGGAAATTTGTGGTTTATTGGCGTATTTAAGGTATAAAATGCACCAAGAATACTCTACTCCTATCTCTGATGTAACTGTCTTGTCGGCAAAGTTACAGACACTTCACACAGATGTTGCTGATATAAAAGGTTCTATCAAAGAACTAACTTCAGCTATTAATAAATTAGCTCTAGTAGAGGAACGTATTTCTAATGCTGTTGCAGCTCAAGAACGTACTTTTAAAGCTTTAGAAAAGATGGAGGAGCGTATAGAGAAGCTAGAGAAGGCTCAAGTTATTGATGATAATACATCTAAATGGCTTGATCGTGGTCTGGTTGCTGCTTTAGGCGCTATTGCTACCTTTATCTGGGAAAGAGTGAGGAACGGTTAATGGCTATTCGTAAGGTATCTGTAGGAAAGCAACTGTCATCTGGTAGTACTACAATAATGTACACAGTTCCTACTGGCTATAGAGCTTCTTGGGGTTTATTGTTCCTTACTAACCACACAACAGTATCAAAGAAATTTACCGTAGAGTGGAGAGATGCTGATAATAACTTAATAGTTAATGTATTTCTTGACTATCCGCTAACAGGAAAAGAGTTCCTTAAGATGGATGGTGAAAGTTGGGTACAGTTAGAAGAAGGACATACAATTACTATTATTGCTGAAACAGGTGCAGATGCTGATGCTATCTGTAGCTTTGAACTTGAAAGGAATAATGGATAATGCCACTTAAAAAAGGTACTAGCAAAAAGGTTATTTCTGAAAATATCCGTAAAGAGATGAAATCAGGTAAACCTCAGAAACAGGCTGTTGCGATTGCTTTGGCTTCTGCAGGTAAGACTAAACCTAAAAGAAGAAATAATGTCTTTTGATCCAATTACTGCTGGATTAGATATACTCGGTAAGATTATTGATCGAGTAATCCCTGACAGAACTGCTGCTGATAAAGCTAAAGCAGAACTAATCACTATGCAGACCCAAGGAGAGCTTAATCAGCTTATGGGTCAATTAGAGATTAATAAGACTGAAGCAGCTAGTTCTAACTGGTTTGTTGCTGGTTGGAGGCCTTGTAGTGGTTGGATTTGTAATGTGGGTTTATTTTATACATTCTTAATACAGCCATTATTTGCATGGTTATCCACTATTGTAAGCATTCCTGTACCACCAGCTATTGATACACAAACACTATTGGTACTTCTAGGTTCGCTATTGGGTGTTGGTTCATTGAGAACAGTAGATAAAATCAAGGGTGTAGCTACCTAACTCATTGACAAATGAGATAAAATAGTATATAATGTATGTATAATTTAAGGGTTTATAATGGCTATTCCAACATATCTTGAAATGGTTAATGAAGTACTTGTTCGTTTGAGAGAAAACGAAGTTACTTCTGTTTCTGATAATAAATATTCTAAGATGATTGGTAAGTTTATCAATGATTCTAAGCGTCAAGTTGAAGATGCTTATACTTGGAATGCTTTGACAGAAACTCTTACCGCTACTACCGCTGCTAATATCTTTAGTTATGTGCTAGAAGGATCTGGGACTAGATTTAGAGTCATTGATGTTATGAATGATTCTGAAAAGATTGTAATGAAGTATGCACCAACAAATACCATGAATAGATGGTTTTTGATGGCTACTCCACAAAGAAGCGCACCAGTATATTATAATTTTAATGGTACTGAGGCTGATACGGGAGATACTCTTGTAGATTTCTATCCAATTCCGGATAAAGAATATAATATTAGACTCAATATTATTAAGTCACAAGAAGCTTTAACAAACAACTCCGATAAACCTCTCGTTCCAGCAGAACCTATTATTCTTGGGGCATACGCCAGAGCACTTGCTGAGCGTGGCGAAGATGGGGGTATGGCAAGTTCTGAAGCATACACATTGTTTAAATCAGCATTGTCTGATTATATTTCTATTGAAGCTGGTCATTACCCTGAAGAAACTATTTGGAGTGCTGAATAATGGCATCTCAAGTAGTTACTGCTACTTTACAAGCTCCGGGTTTTCTTGGTTTAAACATTCAAGAAAGTGCTGTTAATCTTTCTGCTGGATATGCTTTAGAAGCTTTTAACTGCGTAGTCGATCAAAAAGGTAGAATTGGTTCTCGTAGAGGATGGACTACAATAAATAGTAACTCTGTATCCGGAGATGTAGGACATATAACAGAATTTATTGATCATACTGACACATCAACAACTTTTTGTTGTGCAAATAATAAAATTTATAAAGTTAATGCATCTGCTTATACTGAATTAACTTATGGCGGTGGAGGCACTGCTCCAACTATAACAGGAAATAATTGGCAATCTGCGTCTATTGGTAATAGACTTTACTTTTTTCAGTTAAATCACACTGCTTTGGTCTATGATCCAGCAGTATCTACAACCACATATAGAAGAATTACAGAAGCATCTGGATATGTGGCTACAGCACCTGAGGCTAATTGTGTAATATCTGCTTATGGTAGATTATGGGCCGCAAATACTGTAACAGATAAAGATACACTTTGTTTTTCTGATCTCCTAAATGGAAATGTTTGGAATACAGGAACAGCAGGTACACTTGATATTTCAACAGTATGGGTTGGCGGTTCTGATAGTATTCAAGCTATTGCTGCTTTTAATGGATTTTTATTTATTTTTGGTAAAAGACAGATTCTGATCTATAAAGGTGCAGAAGACCCTTCAACTATGTCACTACAGGATATTGTTAAAGGTGTGGGCTGTATTGCTAGAGACTCTGTAGCTACTACTGGTTCTGATATTATATTCTTGTCTGAAGTAGGTGTTATGTCTCTTATGAGACTGATTCAAGAGAAGTCAGCTCCTTTACGTGATATTTCAGCTAATGTTAGAGATGACTTAGTAGGAAATCTACAGAATGAAACTACTGCCAATATCAAAGCTGTATACTACCCTAGAGACGCTTTTTACCTTCTTACGTTTCCTACTACTGGTTACACTTATTGCTTTGACACTAGAAGACCATTGGAGAATGGCGCTGCTAGAGTTACTATTTGGAACCAGATAAGCCCTAAATCTTATCTAGCTAGATCAGATAACACATTACTTATTGGTAAAACTAATCATGTAGGTGTGTATCAAGGATATCAAGATAACGGGTCTATGTATAGAATGACCTATAAAACAAATCATTTTGATTTAGATAAGCCTACCAATATTAAGATTCTAAAGAAACTAGGTTGGGTTATTATAGGCGGTACTAATCAAAATATTTCTATTTTGTATGGTTTTAATTATTCTGAGACATTAGTAGGTGAGTCTATACAGCTTCCTTCAGAAGGTATTTCAGAGTATAATATTGCAGAATATGGTATTGGTGAATACTCAGATGGTGTTGTTTTAGAAGATGTATACGTTAATGCAGGCGGTTCTGGAGAAACTATTCAAGTAGGATTAGAAGCAGATATTAACGGTACTTTTATGTCTATTCAGCGTGTAGATCTTTATTGCAAACTAGGCAAGATTTATTATTAAGGAATAAGAATGAGTGATTACACAAGGTTGTATAATCTAACTATTAAAGACAGCCTCCCTACTGGTAATTCTAGTAAGGTTATTAAAGGCGCTGAACTAGATGCTGAATTGAATGCCGTTGCTGCTGCTATTTCTTCTAAAGCAGATACCAACAGCCCTACTTTTACAGGAACTCCACTAGCTCCTACAGCTACTGCAGGTACAAACACCACTCAACTAGCAACCACTGCTTTTGTACAAGCTGCTTTGAATGCTCTTTATCCGGTAGGTTCTATTTATATTAATGCGGCAGTTACTACTAACCCTGCTACTTTGCTTGGTTTTGGTACTTGGGTTACTATTGGTGACGGTAAAGTATTAGTCAATCAAGATACTACTGATACCAGCTTCGATGTTATGGGTGAAACGGGTGGCAGTAAAGACGCTATTGTTGTAGAACATAGACATGATGGTACTACACATAATGGTGGGTCACATACACACAGTATTACAGATCCGGGACATACTCACCAACAAAATCTTCCTACAGCATCTGGGGCTGATGTGGAGGCAAGTGTAGGTACATCTTATGCCGGTTCTTCGGGGTCTTATTTGAATACGGGATCGAAGACTACTGGGATTACTATTAATACTTCTAGCGAACATGCTCATTCTTTTAATACTAACTATACTGGTTCTAGTGGTACTAATGCTAACCTTCAGCCATACGTTGTGGTGAAGATGTGGAAGCGTACGGCGTAAGTTGACAAATAAACTCACTCATGGTATAATTAAGTTTTAATACTGAGTTATACTATGAGTGAAAAGATACCAGTATTAACTACAAAAGATTATATACTTTACTTTGAACGTACACCTTGGAATGATCTAATAATCCATTGTGACTTTCTAGGTAAATGGAATAAAGAAAATAAAGAGAAGTTCTTAAAAGATTTAGATAATCTTTGCAGTAGTCAGAAAGAACCGATATGGGCAATGCCCTTCATTTACGATAATAAGATGCAAAAGTTTCTAAAGATTTGTAAGTTTGTATATTTAACAGATGTAACTTGTGGTGACGGTGTTCGTAGAGCACTACATATTTGGAGAAAATAATATGGGCAGTATTGCTTCAGCAGTTGGTGGATTGGTAGGTGGCATTGGCGGCATGATCTCTGGTGATGCCGCTGCTGGTGCTGCTAATGAACAGGCAGAATATCTAAGAAACCTGTCATCTGAGCAACGAGCAGCTATCACAGACGCTGCTGCAGCTGCTGCTGCCAGAGGTCAGTTTAAACCTGTTACGGTAACTTCTACTTTTGGTACACCTCAGTATACTTACGATAGTACTGGTAGATTAACAGGTGTTAGTTCTACACCTGCTCCTTGGCTGCAGAATCTTCAAACAAGACAGCAAGGATTGCTTCCTCAGTACATGGGTCTTACTGAAGCAGCTCTATCTGCTGCACCACAGTACGCTACAGGTGCTCAACAGGCAGTAACAGGTGCTGAAAGAATGTATGGTCTTGCTGGTGAAGCATTACCTACAAGCTATGATGTTACTGGTGAAACTCAGAAGTACTATCAGCAGATGCAGAATCTGTTAGCACCTGAGCGTGAAAGACAACTAGCTACTACTCGTCAAGGTCTATTTAATACAGGTAGAACTGGTCTCGCCACAGGCGCTACTCAGGCTGGTGGTATGCTTGCTACGAACCCAGAGATGGCAGCATACTATAATGCAATATCTCAGAGAGACAAGGAACTAGCTATTCAATCAGAAGAAAAAGCTAGAGCTAATCTACAGTCTGATATTACTACTGCTGGTAAGCTGTATATGGGTGGTGCTGCTGGTTACACAGCTGCTGGTGATGTTCAAAATCAACTATATCGTAACGTATCTGCTTCACAGTCTCCTTTCGCTACAGGTATGGCTGCTACTACTGGCCTTGAATCTACTGCATATACTCCTGTTACACAAGGGTTTAGTTTTGCTACTCCTGTTTCTCAAGGTGAGCAATATGCCGGAACTATGGGATACAATGCAGCAACTGCTTCTGCTAATCTAGCTGCTCAAATGGCTCCCCAGATTGCTGGGTATCAGTATCAGAATAGTGCTTATAGCCCTTGGGGTTCTTTGCTGCAAGGTATGGGAGGCTCTTTAGGTCAATCTAATCTAGGTAGCTGGGGTAGTTTGTTTGGAGGCAGTTCTTCAGCTCCTACAAGTTCTTTTGGACAAGCAACATCTAATTTTGGTTCTGGTAATCAAATGTTCTCTAATACTGCACCTAGTGGCTTCTCTTATGGTGGTTTTAATACAAGCGGGAGATTGTTCTAATGGCACAAGATATTGTTGGTAGTCTTTTTGGAGCTTCTCCACAAGCAGTACAGGCTGAAATGACAGCACCTATCTTTAATAGAGCTAATCAGTTTGCACAACTAACACCAATGCAACAAGCACAATATGGTATTTACTCTGGTGGTGCTATGCTAGGTCAAGGTGTTGCTGGTCTGCTAGGTGGTGAAGACCCTAGACTAGTACAGGCTCGTCAGATGGAACAAGTAAAGCAGTGGATTGCTCAATCAGGTGTTGATATTAACTCTACTGAAGGTTTAGCACAAGCTGCTCAGTATGCTCAAAGCATTGGTGCTACTGAAGGTGCTATGTTCCTTGGTCAGCAATCTATGGCTAAACGTAAATCACTTGCTGAAGTAGGTGCTTCAGAAGAGAACCTGCAACGTGGTCAACAGTATCGTGCTGCTATTGCAGAACTTCAGAAGAATCCTAATGCAACTGAACAAGACTATATTAATGTTGCTAGACAGTTCTCTGGACCAGAAGCGGGTATGACTGCTGCTATCAATGCTCAAAGCAGAGCAGATATCGCTCAACAGAAACAAGACCTTAAAGATGCTGCAGCTTTGGAACAGCAAACTAAAGCAGCTGAAATGGCTTTTGGTAGAGCAAATATTGTTCTAGATAAAGCACAACAAGCATTTAATATGGTTAATGGACGCACTGCTGGCCCTCTAGGTGTAGCAATGCAATCTGTACCCGGTACGGATGCAGCTGATATGGCAGGTCTAATTGAAACAATTAAGTCTAATCTAGCTACAAGTGAACTACAAAAGATTAGAGACGCTTCTAAGACTGGTGGTGCTTTAGGTAATGTATCTAATAAAGATGTAACATTGCTTGAATCAGCTGTTGCAAGCCTGAGTCAAAAACAATCTCCAGAAATGCTTAGAAAGAATCTTGGTGAAGTTATTAGATTGTATACTAAGATTCAACAAGATGCTGGTATCAAGATTGGACAAGTACCAACTACACAGGCTGCTCCAACAGCGACTGCTCCGGCAGTATCTACCACTGGTTGGTCTATCGTTAAATAAGGATTATAATGGCTCAGTATACTGTTAAGGCTCCAGACGGTAAAACAATCACTCTGAACGGCCCTGAAGGGGCTTCTGAGGCAGATGTAATTGCTATTGCTCAGCAACTATATAAGCCAGAAGCTCCTAGTGGTTTTGCTAAAGGTTTGAAAGACCTTGTAGCAGGTGGTGGACAAGCTGTAGCTAGAGGTCTTGAAACCGCTGCGGAGTATGTAGGATATCAACCTGCTATTGATTTTCTTACTAAAGAACGTCAAAAGTATGAAAACGTAATTAAGAAAGAAGAAGAACAGTATCAAGCTCAGCGTAAAGCTGCAGGAGAGACTGGTATTGACTGGGGACGTATCGGTGGTAACGTAGCAAACCCTCTTAATTACATTGGTGGTGCTCCTACAACTATTCCTCGTCTGCTCACTATGGGTGCAGTTCAAGGTGCTGCTACTCCTATTTACAATACTGATCAATATGGTGGTCAGTTAGTACAGAATATTGGAGAAGGTACTTTAACTGCTAGTCTATTCGGCGCTGGCGCTAAAGCCCTAGGCGGTGCTAAGAATGTTGTAGGTGACTTGATTGCACCTATGACTGAATCTGGTAGAAAAAGACTGGCACAAGAATTTGTGCAAAAGACCGTACCTGCTGAAGCTGTCCCTCAAGTACAAGCTGTGCTGCGTAATCCTAATACTTATGTAGAAGGTTCTATCCCTACTATGGGTGAAGCAGTATCTGCTATTCCAGAAGCAACTAATCTAGCTTCTTTGCAAGCTAAGATGGCGAATGCTCCAGAAGTAGCTCCTATCTTCTCAGCTAGAGATACAGCTAATGAGCTTGCTAGAGCCAATGCAGTTGCTAAACTAGGCGGTGAGTTTGTCTCTGATGCTGAGAAAGCTAGAGCAGCTATCACTACTCCTATGAGAGAAGAAGCTCTTGCTACTGCTAAACCTATTCAGGCTGAATCTCTTGCTTCTGCTCTTGAAACAGTAGCTAACAGCAAAAAATATAAGGGCTCTGGCATTGCTGAAGATTCATTGAAATACTTTGCCAATGCTTTTAGAGATGCTGCAACTGATGGTGTAGTTACCCCCGAAGCTATGTACAACATTAGAAAGCGTGTAGGTCAGGATATTCAAGGTCTAGCTTCTCAAAAAGGTCTTAATTCTTTAGATGCAGCTGCTATTGAAGCCGATACTTCTGTTAAAAAGATTATTGACAACGCTATTGAAGCAACTGGCGGCAGACGCTGGAAAGACTATCTTACTGCTTTTGAGCAAGAATCTACTAAGATTAATAGAATGAAGGTAGGTGAGTATCTACAGCAGACTCTTGGCGGTAAGTTTAACGCTGAGAATGCAGGTGCGTTTGCTACGGCTATCCAAAACGCTCCACAAACGCTTAAAACATCTACAGGAGTAGCTAGATATAAGGAACTATCTGATCTATTGTCTAAGAGCGATGTAAAGCTATTGACAGGGGTTAAAGACGATTTACTGAGAGAGCAAACATATAAGACTTTGGCTTCTAAGTCTACACAAGGTACTAAGTTTGCCGATGGTGAGTCTATTCCTCACTTCCTAAATAGAACAGCTACAGTAACTAACTATGCACTGAAGAAATTTAATTCAGACGCAGACAAAAAGATTAACCAGTATCTGGCTGGGTTAGATAATGAGAAGTGGGCGGCTTTATTTGATGCTATTCCACCCAACAAAGCTCAGGCATGGGTAAACGCAGTATTTCCTCGTCTAACTCCTGAAGTAGCAGGACAAGCTAAACGTAGTCTTGGTTTGGTAGGCGCAGAAGCAGTTAGAAGGGAATCTGCTATACCGGGTGAACAGGTACAGCAACAGCCAGTACAGCAAATAGTGCCACAACCACAGTCCAAAAGTGAAGTAGTTAATACAATTATGCAGACTGCTCAGCAAAAGGGTGCTGGACAGTATGCTGGTATTATTACTGGTATTGCTAAGGTAGAGTCTGGATTTGATACACAAGCTAAGAATAAGAAATCTACAGCTGCTGGTCTATTCCAGATGACTAAAGCGGCTCAGAAAGATTATGGTGTGTCTAATCCTTATGATGCTCAGCAAAGTGCAGCAGGGGCTACAGACTACTTCATGAAGATGATGAAACGCTATAATGGTGATGTAGTTAAAGCTCTAGCAGCTTACAACCAAGGTCCGGGAGTAATTGATAAGGGTCTGAATAAGGCTGGTAGAGAATACGCTATGAAGGTATTAGCGGCTCAAAGGAATATCTAATGACATTCAAGCTATCACAACGCTCTCTAGACCGCATGAAAGGAGTTGATGAAAGGCTCGTTAATGTGGT
>ERZ1034363.648-NODE-648-length-22845-cov-3.911850_pt1 | contig 22845 bp, 16 predicted proteins | sample MGYA00520616_ERZ1034363 | MGnify/ENA primary metagenome ERZ1034363 (study PRJEB33736, sample SAMEA104284506) | Azolla filiculoides | biome: Urban; feature: Water surface; material: Ditch water | place: Netherlands | collected 2015-10-28 | depth 0-0.1 m ... | reverse complement strand
TGACTTGCGCGACGAACTTCACCTGCAAGTTGAGAAAAGCCTGGAAATGGGTGCAAACGTGTTGATTGGAGGGTTTATTCCAGAAGGCGATGCTCCATTTTATCCGCCAACTGTTTTGGAGAATGTGTTTCCCGGAATGCCTGCTTATCACGAAGAATTTTTCGGTCCGGTAGCTGTTTTATTGAAGGTAAATTCAGAAGAAGAAGCCATTCGTATTGCCAATGATACCGTTTTTGGATTGGGTGCCGGTGTTTATACTTCCGACATTGAAAAGGGCAAATTGCTTGCCGAAAAGGGCCTGGAAGCAGGTTGTGTGTTTGTAAACGATTTTGTGAAATCTGATCCCCGGCTTCCGTTTGGCGGAATCAATGAAAGCGGCTACGGTCGCGAGCTCTCGATGATAGGCATCCGCGAATTTGTGAATGTGAAAACGATAGTGGTCAAATAGAGTTTGGCCAAAAAAAGAATCTTTTATTTCAATGCAAATCGATTAAAAGATTCTTTTACATTTAACGGATCGATTTGAGATCAAACACCAAAAATCTAACTAACTACGAACTAAAGTAATGCAACGTTTTTTGTCCGAAAAAATCGTATTTGGCTTAAGGTGGATTTTTTTATGCATCTTATTTTTAGCTTTCTATTTCTATTTCTTCTCGTTAAACAAATTTCATTTGTTTTACCTGGAACAAACTCAGCTTTTTCGGTTCTCTGGCGATTATTTCAAACCTTTTATTGAAAAGCCAGGTGAGTTTATTTTTTACGTGGGCGAATTCTTCAGTCAATTTTTTATAAACCCATATTTGGGTGCAGGTATTGTCACGCTGTTGGCTGCTGCAATCTGCTTTCTAACTCATTTGATTCTAAAAAAGTTGGGAATAAATGCCCTTATCTTTAGTTTAATACCTGTACTATTAATTGCAGCTCTTCAAAGCAACCATCTGTATAAAGTTGGACTTACTGTCGGAATTATCTTTTCGCTTTCTTTTGGCTTAGGCTATTTACAACTAACCCGTAATTTGATACGGTATATTATTGGAGGTATCGTTTGGTTTTTATTGTATCATCTCACAGGTGGAATTGCCTTATTGGCCTCGCTTTTGGCTGTCCTTTTTGAGTTGTTCTATTTCAATTCGAAAACAAAATGGATTACAATTTCAGCCATAATATTAGTTTCCGTTGGCTTTCCTTATCTAGCCTGGAAGTTTTTTTACCTGGTTACCTTTCGTGATGCCTGGTTTTATCCGCTTCCATTTTGGGGTATTTCCCGGATGCCTTTATTTGCCGCCTTACTCGTCTATTTGCCTGTTGTTATCGTAATTCTTTCGGGTTATAAGCAAATCATCTTTTTGAGATAAAAAAGGTTCATAAAGTTTTAGATAACCTTTTCCGATAGCACCTTTGAACATAATTAATTTTGGATCATTTTCTTTATCAGTTCCCTGACTTAAAATATGACTTCGAGATATTCCTGGGTATGGATCACTATGTTCAGTCGGAAGATTGGAATAATGTGATTGCGCTTTCAAAAACATATCCGGGTGTCAATCAGCTGGTTTTATATTACACAAATCTGGCTTTATATAAAACCGGACAATTTAGTGATCGGATGTTTGATTTTCCGCAGCATGGAATTAATGGGTTACGGCTCCAATGGACCCGTGACGAAGTGACTCCGTTCTTTGGAGGCGAAATATTTTATCAACTGAATTACATAAACGAAGCATACCGGTGGGCATTCGAATCGATGGTGGCAAAAGGCTTAAACCCTCGTTCTTTAAAACGGTTGGTTCAGACCAGCTTAATTAATGGACACTACGAAATTGCTGCCAAATATCTGAATGTCCTGGATCAAACGATGTTTTACAAAGACTGGGCAACCAGCTATAAAACGTATGTTTCGGACACCACCCAAATAGGCCAAAACAAAGAGCTGGCCGAGAAAAGACAATTTTTGGTGAAACGCGATTTTATTAGCTACGATCTTGGTTTGAATGAACTGCTAACGGAACATCCGGAGAACAGGATGGCTTATGAGTACCAGATGGCAGCATTTCTTCTGAACAAGGATATTAAAAGTTTTGCTGCCAATATTTACCGCCTAAAGGAGTTTCGATATCGCGCAATTCCTGTTAATTACGAAGAGGCCCTTTTGTTTTGTATGACTTATTTAAAAAAGGATCTTGTTCCTGAAGGATATACGATTCGACCGGCCACCATTCAACGGAAGAACGAATACGTTGCCGGAATTTCGAGATGTGGCGGCGATCGCGACAGGGCTGCCAGAGAGTTGTACAAACAATTTGGCAATACGTGTTGGTATTATTTACATTTTGCCGAACAAACCAATAAATAGTTATGAAGCTGAATCATATTTCGATACTGAAGAAGCCGCAAAGGTTCATTATTATCATTGTCCTGATTGCAATAACGTCTTGTTCGAACGATATTTCAAATTGCAAAAATGCTGATAAAGACCTATTAATTTATCCTGATTATTCTGGCATTACAGTTCCATGCAATATCGCGCCATTGAATTTTGTGGTAAAAGAAGCAGGCGATAAGTATATCGCTGTTTACAAATTGAAGGAGAAAGAGCTGTTTCGTATTACTTCGGGCGATGGGGTAATTTCGGTACCTTCGGGCAAATGGGAAGATTTGATGAAAGAAGGAAATGGTCAGGAATTTACCATTGATATTTGCATCGAAAAAGCGGGGAATTGGCTCAAATATAATATCATAACCAACAAAATATCAACCGATTCGATTGACACCGGTCGCTTGCGCAACGCCAACTCAAGGCTGGCGCGCAGCTTGGCGCGACTGAATTCGGTGCGCAGACCATTCTTCTTGACCACTTGCGGCAGCTGGATTTCAGCGCGCTCGTAAGTCGTAAAACGCTTGTCGCAGGCGTTGCACTTTCTGCGGCGACGGACGACATCCGCCTCGTCATTGAGACGGGTGTCGGCTACCGCAGTGTCTTCAGCGCCGCAGAAGGGGCATTTCATTGAAAAAAGCCTGGTTTCGTCATTCCCGCAAAAGCGGGAATCCAGAACAACAGAACTGGATTCCGGGTCAAACCCGGAATGACGATCCTAATCACGCGCCGTAGACCGGGAATTTCTTGCAGATTGCAGAAACCTTGGCGCGCACCGTCGCGGCAACCGCTTCGTCGTTCGGCGCATCCAGCACATCAGCAATCAGATGCGCGATCTGCTCGGCTTCGATTTCGGTGAAACCACGTGTGGTCATTGCTGGCGAACCGATACGGATACCCGAAGTCACGAAAGGCTTTTGCGGGTCGTTCGGAATACCGTTCTTGTTCACGGTGATGTGCGCACGACCCAGAGCGGCTTCCGCTTCTTTACCGGTGATGTTCTTGTTGCGCAGATCGAGCAGGAAAACGTGGCTTTCAGTGCGACCGGAAACGACACGCAGACCTCGCTCTTCGCCCAGCACACGGGCCATAACGCGCGCGTTGTTCAACACTTGTTCCTGGTAGTCTTTGAAGCCTTGCGTTGCTGCTTCTTTGAACGCGGTCGCCTTAGCGGCAATCACGTGCATCAGCGGGCCGCCCTGCAGACCTGGGAAGATCGCCGAATTGATGGCCTTCTCATGTTCAGCCTTCATCAGGATCACACCACCGCGTGGACCACGTAGTGTCTTGTGTGTCGTTGTGGTCACGACGTCAGCATGCGGTACCGGGTTCGGGTAGTACCCCGCGGCGATCAGACCGGCGTAATGCGCCATGTCCACCCACATGATGGCGCCGACTTCCTTGGCGATCTTGGCAAAACGTTCGAAATCGATACGCAGGGCATAAGCCGAGGCACCGGCCACGATGATGCGCGGCTTGTGTTCACGGGCCAGCTTTTCAACCTGGTCGTAATCGATCTCTTCTTTTTCGTTCAGGCCGTAGGACACGACATTGAACCACTTGCCCGACATATTCAGTGGCATACCGTGGGTCAAGTGGCCACCTTCAGCCAGACTCATACCCATGATGGTGTCGCCCGGCTTGGCAAATGCCATCAGCACGGCCTGGTTGGCCTGCGAACCGGAGTTTGGCTGGACGTTGGCGGCATCAGCACCAAACAGTGCCTTCAGTCGATCAATCGCAATTTGCTCAACGACGTCTACGTGTTCACAACCGCCGTAATAGCGCTTGCCCGGATAGCCTTCAGCGTACTTGTTGGTGAGCTGCGAACCCTGCGCCTGCATAACGGCGTAGGAAACGTAGTTTTCCGAAGCGATCAGTTCGATGTGATCTTCCTGACGGCGGTCTTCAGCCTGAATGGCTTGCCAGAGTTCAGGATCAACTTGCTGGAGGGTGTCGCGGGCAGAGAACATAAGAAACCTCGGGATTCAGTCAAAATCGGACAAAACAGAAATCGGTGGCTACGGCAACAGCCTAAACTAGCCAAGGCCGTGATTTTACAGGATTTCGTCGCGGCTGGCGTCTGAAAGGTGTTCGGTTTGACCCCAAGCCACCATTGTCCAGCGCAAACCCTGCTCCTCAGCCTCGATATCGATCCAATTCAGGCCGGCATTGGGGATAGGCGCATCTCTAGGGCCCGTCAAAGCACGCCCCATAGCGCGGCGGTACAGGAGATCCAGAACGCCCCCGTGGGTAACAATAATGACCGCCTGATCGGCATGAACCCGCGCCAGATCTAACAGGCAATGTTCTATGCGCTCCAGCATGGCTTGCAAGGGTTCAGCCGCCCCGGGCGCTGCCGACAGATCTGCACGCTCTACCAGCACGCCGTAGGCAACCGGGTCATAGGCGGACGCTTCTGCAGGTGTCTTGCCTTCAAACAGCCCGTAATGTCGCTCTCGCAACGCAGACTTGCTCTGCACAGGCATATCCAAAGCCTGCGCCACAGCCTCAGCCGTTTGATACGCCCGCAACAGATCACTACTCACTACGGCGGCGAAGGGCGTTTGCTGATGCTGCCGCAGTAAATACTGGCCGGCAGCCTCGGCCTGTGCCAGGCCTAGGTCGTTTAAGGGAATATCCTGATGCCCCTGCAGCCGACGATCGGCATTCCAGGGAGTTTCTCCATGACGGACGATGCAACAGCGCATTAGGCGCCTGCCACCATCATGCGATCGATCAGAATGGCGCCAGATTGCTTGGCACTTCGGCTCAATCGGTCTTCGGCAATAGCTACAATGCCCTGCATCATGTCTTTGAGGTTACCCGCGATAGTGATTTCTTCTACGGGATAGGCGATCTCGCCGTTCTCAATCCAGAAACCGGCTGCACCACGCGAATAATCGCCATTCACGTAATTGACGCCCTGCCCCAGCAACTCGGTGACCAACAAGCCCGTACCCATCGTCTTCATCAGCGACTGGAGATCCGGATGCGCAGCGCGGGTATCCCGGAAGAAAAGGTTGTGACTGCCACCGCCATTGGCTGTTGGTGCCATTCCCAATTTACGGGCGGTGTAGACCGACAGGAAGTAACCTTCAAGAATGCCGTTGCGCACCACATCCCGATCGCGCGTGGCTAAGCCATCTCCATCGAACGGCGCACTCGATTGACCACCACGCAACAACGGACGCTCTTCCAACACCACAAAGTCAGGCAGAATTTTTGTGCCTAAAGCGCCTTCCAGAAACGAACTCTTGCGATAAAGCGCGCCGCCAGAAGCGGCATGCACCAAGCTTCCCACAATAGTCGATGCAATCGGCGCTTCAAAAATCACCGGCACTTCACCAGTGGGGCACTGCCGCCCGCCGAGCCGTGCAACCGCACGCGCTGCCGCTTTTAACCCAATATCGCCCGCTGGCGGAAACTGCGTTGCCGCGCGCACGGACTCATACCAATCATCACGCTGCATCCCTTGCGCATCGGCCGCGATCAGCGCGCAACCCATGCTATGTCGACTGGTCGGATAGCCGCCCAGAAAGCCAAGACTGTTCGCCATAACGAAATGCCCCTGGTGCGTCGACACCGAGGCACCTTCCGAGTTCTGAATCGCTGGCGAATACGCTAAGCCGGCCGCTTCACATTCCCGCGCCAGATTCACTGCTGTGTCTACTGAAGGTGTCCAGGGGTGAAACAAATCCAGATCAGGCACCGGCCCCAGCATGAGTTGTTCGATGTCTGGCAAACCCGCACAGGGGTCTTCTGCGGTAAAGCGCGCAATATCCAGTGCAGCACGCACTGTTGCCTGCAAGGCTTCACCGGAGAAATCACTTGTGGAAGCGTATCCTTTGCGCTGCCCCAGATAGACCGTCACACCCACCTGCTTATCGCGATGATGCTCGATCGTTTCGACCTCACCCTGGCGCACATTAACGCTCTGCCCGAAGCCCTCCGAAATTTCCACCTCAGCGGCCGAAGCACCGCCACCTTTAGCCAGAGTAATCACGTCCGTCGCAATTCTGGACAGTGCTTCATGGGTGTGAGCAAAGAGATGGTCGTTCGCTGAAGCGTCTGCGGCGTGATGTGTCATGAGGCAATCGTCAAAGGTTTGTATTCGATTGGTATGATAGCGGCAAAACCCCACCGTATCGAATAAGCAGAACGACAGAAAACCATGCCTTTCCACGCCAGCAAACCACCCAGTCACTTTCACACCCGTCAGGGTCAGGAAGTCGTCAATGCCGAACCGGAACCAAAAACCGAGGCACGCCGACGCAGCAAAACCAAGGCCAAGGGAGAGATGGATGCGTTGCAGGAACTGGGCAAGCGCCTGGTCGATGTGGGTAACGACCGCCTAAAGAAGCTAGATATCCCGGAGATTCTTCTGGATGCTGTGCGCGAAGCTAAACGTATCTCTTCATTTGGCGCACTGCGCCGACAGATGCAATACATCGGCAAACTGATGCGTGATGTCGACATTGAACCGATTCAGGAAATGCTGGATGAACTGGACGGCGTGTCTAATAAGGCCAACGCCCGCTTCCACGCGCTAGAAAAGCAGCGGGAAAAACTATTGGCCGATGAGTCTGTGATTACGGCACTCAAGAACGAGCACCCGGATCTTGATGTTTCGGCCTTGCGTACACTCCGCCGCAACGCGCTCAAAGAGCAAGCAGAAAACAAGCCGCCCAAGGCTTACCGCGCCATCTTCCAGCTACTTAAATCGCTACAGGAAGCTTCCTCGACCGAGGCCGAAGCCACGAACGAGGATGTCAGCGAAGACTAGCTTCAGAACGCCGGAGAGGGTCGCGGCAAGCCTTTAGCCACCAGCAACTGCAAGAATTCTAGTGTCAGCGCTGCGCCAAAGCCGGTCGTATCGGTTGAGACAGCAGCCAGACCTCCTTTACAGGTCGCGGCTGACAAGTCCAGGTGCATCCAGGGAACGTCTCCTACAAACAGATTCAGGAAGCGCGCGGCCAGAATATGATCTGCCTCGCCATCCAGGGTGCACTGCTTGATATCGGCCACCTGGCTGTCTAAGGCACTGTCGTAGTCATCGGGCATCACGAATGGCATTAACCGTTCGCCTGCTGTCGCGCCGGCTTCTTCCAACTGCTTAGCTAAAAGACGTTGTGTCGCAAAAAAACCACTCATTCGGTTACCCAATGCGGTGGTCATGCTGCCGGTCAGCGTCGCGAAATCGAGTACCACATCCGGTTTGGCCGCTGCCGCTAACGTCAACGTATCCGCCAACACCATGCGCCCCTCTGCATCCGTATGCACAATCTCGATGGTGCGCCCATTCAGCGCTGTAACGACATCACCCTGTCGATAGGCACCCGGACCAATGTCGTTACGCGACAGCGCCAGCCATGCATCGACCTTGATCGGCAATTGCAGCTGCGCAGCCGCCTGGATAACCGATAGCACCACAGCGGCGCCGGCCATGTCTTCGTGCATCCCCGCCATGTAACGTGCCGGCTTTAGATTGTGTCCGCCGGTATCAAAGCAGATGCCTTTACCGACCAGCGCCACGTGCGGCAATGGCACCGATACCAACTTATCCTTCGCATCTCGTTTAACGGGTTTCACTTTAGGAACATAGCTCAGGTGCACAATTGCCGCATCCTGCTCTGGACTGCCTTGAGCCACCGCCAGAAATGCACCCGCCTTCATTTTTTTCAATTGCGGCACGTCGTAGGTCTCACATCGAATGCCCAACCCCTTGATCTGCGATGGAATCAGGGCCCGGAATGATCCGGGTGTCAGTTGATTCGGTGGCAACACGCACAACGCACGGGTTAAGGTATTCGCTGATGCTTTGGCCAAAGCCTTCGCCAGCAATGTTTTGAGGAAAGCCTGATCGCGAGCCCCCACCCACAAACGTACTTCAGCCTGTTTAGGTGGTTTAGGCGCCCCTGTTGTTTTAGTCACTTTCTCGAGCGCAACCGTCTTCGGCAAGGCAACACGATTCACCGCTGCAACGTAAGCCGCATCGGGCATGGCACACGCCACAAAGCCGGCGGAACCATGAATCACCACATCCAGACGAGCCGGTTGTTCAGCCAAAAGCCCGCCCAAAGCCTGGCGCAATTGCTGATGGCGCAAAAACGCCGACGCATCAGGATCAAAGGCTACCCAGCGAACCAACCCACCGCCCGACAGAGTCGCTTCTGGCAGTAATGGTTCTACCGGCATTTTTCCTGCTTTAGCAGCAACTCGTAACAAAGCAGCTGGGTTTTTACGCTGTCTGGCCAGCACTTGCTTAAGTAAAGCACCTCCCGGCAAGCCGGCGGGCAAAGCACCGCCTACCAGCAACGAGGCGGGAAACAAGACCACCACATGCGATAACCCATTGAGTACACTATCTTTTAGCTTGCCGCTCTCCAGAACGACCCGCGGCAATACCGGCTGCCAACTAGGGGGCAGCGTCTTGGTTGCGGCAGAAGTTGAGCGGGCACGGGGATTGATCACAGCCATATCGAGGTTTCTCAAGGGGAATATGCGATGATTATAGGGTTGATCCACCTTAAAAATAGCTCAAAAACAAGATAACGAGTTTCCGTATGCAGACTTACCTGAACCTCATGCAACACGTGCTCGATCACGGCCACGTAAAAACCGATCGAACCGGTACCGGTACACGCTCGGTTTTCGGTTGGCAGATGCGTTTCGATCTCGAGGCAGGGTTTCCCGTACTCACTACCAAGAAACTTCACCTGCGTTCAATCATTCACGAATTGCTGTGGTTTCTACAGGGCAGCACCAACATTGCCTACCTCAAGGAACATGGTGTCTCGATCTGGGATGACTGGGCGGATGAAAATGGCGAGCTCGGCCCGGTCTATGGCAAACAATGGCGCCGCTGGGAAACGGTTGTACCCGGTGAGAATGGCGAACCACCTACCATCCGGACGATCGACCAGATCACACAGCTCGTCGAAGGCCTCAAGAACAACCCGGACTCGCGCCGCCACCTGGTGTGCGCCTGGAATCCGGGCGAAGTCGACCGCATGGCACTGCCACCCTGTCACGCACTGTTCCAGTTTTATGTCGCTCCACCTTCCCCCGGCGATGCAGACCAGCGCCCACGTTTATCGTGTCAGCTCTACCAGCGTAGTGCCGACATCTTCCTTGGTGTGCCTTTCAACATCGCTTCCTACGCCCTGCTGACCATGATGATTGCCCAGGTATGCGGCTATCGCCCCGGTGAATTTATTCACACCCTGGGCGATGCACACCTTTATAGCAACCATCTGGAACAGGCCAAGCTACAACTCAGCCGCGACATACGCACGCTACCCGTGATGCGCATCAACCCGGCGGTCAAAGATCTCTATGCCTTCCGTTTTGAAGACTTCACCCTGGAAGGCTATGACCCACATCCACATATCCCTGCACCGGTGGCCGTTTAACCGGATCGCATCATGAGCCAAGACATCACTCAAACGCCAGCATGGGCGCGCCTGAGCAAGGCGCGAGATCGCCTCGCAAAAACACATTTGCGCGAACTCTTCGCGGCCAATCCCGAGCGTTTCAAGGACTTCTCCATCCGCACCAACGACCTGCTGCTTGATTTTTCCAAGCAGCGTCTGGATGGCGAAGTACTCGATGCCCTAGTGACTCTGGCAGAAGACACCAATGTCGTCGGCTGGCGGGAACGTCTGTTCGCGGGCGAACAGATTAACGTCAGTGAAGAGCGTGCCGTACTCCATCCCGCGCTGAGACACCTTGAAGAAACAGCATTCCCTGGTGTCACCCACGATGTCATGCCCGATGTACGCAAAGTGCGTACCCAGATGGCCGCCATTGTCGAGCAATTACGCAGTGGTTCCTGGAAAGGTTATAGCGGCGAAACCATTCGCCACGTAGTCAACATTGGCATCGGTGGCTCGGACCTCGGCCCCAAGATGGCTACCCGCGCGCTATCCGCTTTCGCCCACCCGGGGCTGCATGTCCATTACGTATCGAATCTGGATGGCGCACACCTGGCACCGCTGCTCGAAACCCTGGACCCGCGCAGCACCTTGTTCATCATCGCCAGCAAAACGTTTACGACGCAGGAAACGATGATCAACGCGGCCAGCGCACGCAACTGGATGCTGGCGCACACGGGTTCGGAAGCAGCGCTAGCCAAGCATTTTGTGGCCGTTTCGGCGCACCCTGAACGGGCTGCCGAATTCGGCATCCCGCCCGCCCAAGTCCTTCCTATGTGGGATTGGGTGGGTGGTCGTTATTCACTATGGTCCGCGGTCGGCTTACCATTAGCGGTCAGCATCGGCATGAGCGGTTTTGAACGCCTGCTAGCCGGTGCCCAGGCCATGGATCAGCATTTCTGTCAGGCGCCGCTTAAAGAAAACCTGCCCGTTCTGTTGGCGCTCCTTGGTATCTGGAACACCAATTTCCTGGGCGCACATACATCGGCCATCGTTCCCTATAACGAATCGCTGCGCCATCTGCCCGGCTATTTGCAGCAACTGGAAATGGAATCCAACGGCAAGACCGTCAACCGTGACGGTCAGCCCCTCACCTGCCCAGCCAACCCCATCGTCTGGGGCGAAATTGGTGCCAATGGCCAACACGCTTTCTTCCAGCTCCTGCATCAGGGCGGCTGGCTGGTGCCGTGCGATTTCATCGCCACTGCGCTCAGCGACTATCCACTACCTGGCCACCAGGCCCCATTACTGGCCAACTGTTTTGCACAGAGCGCGGCGCTGGCTTTCGGCAAAACCGAAGCCGAAGCCCGCAACGAGCTTGAGGCTGCAGGCCTATCGGCAGCACAGCGCGAGACTCTGTTGCCGCATAAAGTTTTTGCCGGCAACCAACCTTCGACGACGCTGCTGTTACCGCGCCTGGATCCATACCATCTCGGTCTATTACTCGCGCTATATGAGCACAAGGTGTTTGTACAGGGCGTGATCTGGGGTATTAACTCATTCGACCAATGGGGCGTAGAGCTCGGTAAGCAGCTTGCTTCCCGCGTCCTCCCCGTGCTCAACGGCGAAGCCGGCAAAGAAATTCTGGATGCCTCAACACGCGGCCTGATCGACTGGACACAAACAACCCATGGCTGAGACGACATTCCCGCAACTATCGATTATCGTTGCCATTGCCCGTAACGGGATTATCGGCTGCACCAACGAAGAAGGACGCGGTGCTTTGCCCTGGCATTTGCCCGAAGACCTGAAGCACTTCAAAGAAACAACCAATGGTCACCCGATTATCATGGGCCGCAAGACCTGGGAGTCTCTGGGGCGTCCGCTGCCTAACCGACGCAACATCGTCATCTCACGACAAACAGATTACCTGGCAACAGGCGCAGAAGTCTTTACATCCTTACCTGCGGCAATCACCGCGATTGGAGAAGCGCCTGCGTTTATTATCGGTGGGGCCGAACTCTATCGACAAGCATTGCCGCTTGCAGGACAGCTGATTATTACGGAAGTCGGTCTTGATGCAGAAGGAGACACGCACTTCCCACCATTCGGTTTGGAATGGCAGGAAGCCTCACGCAATTCGCACATTAGTGCGTCGGGGATTCCGTATGCGCTGGTGCGCTATGCGCGTTCTGTGAAGGGTGCTTAAGCACCCCCTCCCATTTCGCCACAACGGCTGTCGCAATACCATTGCCCAGCACATTGGTCGCAGAACGCGCCATATCCAGGAAGTGATCAACACCCAGGATGAGCAGCACCCCTGCCTCCGGAATATTAAAGTGCGCCAGGGTAGCAGCAATCACTACCAATGATGCACGTGGCACACCGGCAATGCCTTTGGACGTTACCATCAGCATCAGCAACATCAGGAACTGTTGCCCCAGGCTCATCTCGATGCCGTACACCTGCGCAATAAACAAGGTGGCAAATGTGCAGTACATCATCGAGCCATCAAGATTGAATGAGTAACCCACAGGCAACACAAACGAAGCAATCTTGTTTGGCGCGCCAAAACGCTCAACCTGTTCCAGCGTTTTCGGGTACGCCGCTTCAGAGCTGGCCGTCGTGAAAGCCAACACCAGAGGCTGACGCAGCATGGCCACTAGTTTCAGTACGGATTTACCAAGAACCAGGGAGCCTGCCAGAATGATCACCAGCCAAAGCGTCAGGATCGACCCATAAAACGCCAGCATGAATTTGGCGTAAGTCCCCAGAATCCCCAAACCATTTTTAGCGATGACTGCGGACACCGCTGCAAACACAGCAACTGGCGCAAACTTCATCACCATGGTGGTAATGCGCAGCATCACATGCGACAGCATATCCAGATTACGAAAGAACTCCTCCGCGCGCGGACCAAGGTGTGCGCCGGCCAGACCAAAAAATACCGCGAAGACCACAATCTGCAGAATTTCATTCTTGGCCATGGCATCCATAATGCTCACCGGAAACACATGGTTCAGGAAGTTCTTCAGACCCGTACCAGACTGGGTAATACCGCTACTCGCCGTTACTTCCGGCACCGGCAGATTAACGCCAATGCCAGGTTCAAGCAGATGCACCATCAGCAAGCCGAGCAGCAGCGATACAAAGGACATGGTTAGAAACCAGCCAAAGGTTTTCATGCCCACCCGGCCAATGGTTTTAGAGTCGCCCATACTCGCAATGCCAACCGCCAGCGTGGCAAACACCAGCGGTGCGATGATCATCTTGATCATGCGCAAGAAAATGTCTGTCAGCAACGAAATGTTGTCGGCATACTGCAACGAAAATCCGGACTCAGTCCCCAAGGCATGTACCGCCGCCCCGGAAACAATACCGAGAACCAGGGCACCGATAATAAATTGCGTTAGCCGTTTAGATTCCATGATGCTCTTTGTAATTAATCGGGCAAACCCGGGTGTGTCAGCACATCGGGGCGCAAGACGCGCTCCAGCGTTTCTTTATCAAGCAAACCCAGTTCCAGAACCAGATCTGCCACAGGACGATTTTCAGCCAATGCACGTTTGGCAACCAGCGTCGCGTTCTCGTAACCAATGTAAGGGTTAAGTGCGGTCGCCAGACCGGCAGAAGTGCGCACGCGTTCAGCCAGCAACGGTAGATTTGCCGTAATGCCTCGCACACAATGGGCGGTTAATGTCCGACACGCGGCCGCCAGATGCTCAACACTTTTAAACAGGCTGTGGGCAATAATTGGTTCAAAGGCATTCAACTGCAGCTGCCCTGCTTCAGCCGCCATCGTGATCGTTACATCGTTACCAATGACTTCGAATGCCACCTGATTCACGACCTCCGGAATCACCGGATTTACCTTGCCCGGCATGATCGACGAACCTGCTGCCCGAGGTGGCAGGCGGATTTCATTGAGGCCTGCCTGCGGGCCACTCGACAGCAGGCGGAGATCATTACAGGTTTTTGAAAGCTTTACCGCAACACGTTTAAGCACGCCGGATAACTGAACGAAGGCGCCACAATCCTGCGTGGCCTCGATCAGATTCGGCGAGCTGACCAAAGCCAAGCCGGACAGCGCACTTAAACGCGCCGTTGCCAGTGGTGCATATCGCACATCCGTATTAATACCGGTGCCAATAGCTGTTGCGCCCAGGTTCACCTCTCGAATCAATGAAATCGCTTCACGCAGGCGAGACTCATCTTCTTCAAGCATCACCGCGTAGGTAGAGAATTCCTGACCCAGGGTCATCGGCACGGCATCTTGCAATTGTGTCCGACCAATTTTTAGCACCGCTTTAAACTCTTCGGCTTTCTCTGCAAAAGCCTCACGCAAGCCAGCCATCGCCGATAGCAACTCACCGATCGCCAGGCAGGTCGCCACACGCAGCGCCGTTGGATATACGTCGTTCGTGCTCTGTGACATATTCACATCATTAATCGGATGCATGAACTGATACTCGCCTTTGGCATGCCCCATGCGCTCTAGCGCCCGGTTGGCGATCACTTCATTGGCATTCATGTTGGTCGATGTGCCTGCACCGCCCTGAATGACATCGACCACAAACTGATCGTGCAATTGGCCCTCGAGAATGTCGCAACAAGCACCAACAATGGCTTCCGCCTTATCCTTGGGCAAGTGTCCAATGGTCGCGTTAGCTTCTGCAGCTGCCTGCTTTACCAGAGCCAGTGCACGTACCAGACTCGTGTAGGTGCCAATCGTCTTCCCGGTGATCGGGTAGTTTTCAATGGCACGCAGCGTATGGATTCCCCAGAATGCGTCAGCAGGAATCTCGGCTTCCCCAAGCAAATCATGCTCGATACGAAACAGGCGCATCACGTACTCCTTGAATCAGAACTCCAGATTAAGCAACAGAGGAATTAACGTATTCCCAAGGTTTAGCGGACACAATCCACGTAATAGGCAGTCTTTCCGTCCTTCTCGCCCTTCACAAGGCCATGAACATCCGTCTCAAAGCCCGGGAAGCGTTCATTGAACTCGCGAGCAAATTGTAGATAGTTCACAATCGTTTTGTTGAAACGTTCGCCCGGAATCAGTAATGGAATACCAGGTGGGTAGGGCGTAACCAGCATCGCTGTAATGCGGCCTTCCAGATCGTCGATCGCCACGCGTTCGATTTCACGGTGCGCCATCTTGGCAAAGGCATCCGACGGACGCATCGCAGGCACCATGTCTGACAGATACATCTCGGTCGTTAGACGCGCTACATCGTTCGCTTTATATACATCGTGAATCTGCTGACACAGGTCGCGCAGACCAACTCGTTCGTAACGTGGATGCTTCTGACAGAACTCTGGCAGCACCTTCCATAATGGCTGGTTCTTGTCGTAATCGTCCTTGAACTGCTGCAGCTCGGTCACCATCGTATTCCAACGACCTTTGGTAATACCAATGGTAAACATAATGAAGAACGAATACAGGCCGCACTTTTCGACGATCACACCATGCTCGGCCAGATATTTAGTCACGATCAGCGCCGGAATGCCGATTTCTTCCGAGAAGGCGCCATCCACATCCAGCCCCGGCGTAATGATCGTTGCCTTGATCGGATCCAGCATATTGAAGCCATCTGCCAGTTGACCAAACCCGTGCCAACGCTCGCCGGGTTTCAACATCCAGGCTTCGCGCTCTTCAATGCCTTCTTCAGAGAGATCGTCTGGGCCCCAAACCTTGAACCACCAACCTTCGCCCCATTCTTCGTCGACCTTACGCATGGCTCGGCGGAAGTCGAGGGCTTCGGCGATCGACTCTTCTACCAGCGCCGGCCCGCCCGGTTCTTCCATCATGGCCGCGGCTACATCACACGAGGCGATAATCGCGTACTGCGGCGATGTTGAGGTGTGCATCAGATAGGCTTCATTGAAGACATCGCGATCCAGCTTCCGATCATCCGAATCCTGCACCAGGATCTGCGACGCCTGGCTCAGGCCGGCCAACAGTTTGTGTGTGGATTGGGTCGAGAAGACCATCGATTCCTTACAACGCGGACGATCTGCACCGATGGCATGATAATCGCCATAGAAGTCATGGAAGGCCGCATGTGGCAACCAGGCTTCGTCAAAGTGCAGCGTATCGATCTTGCCGTCGAGCATCTCTTTGATCTCTTCGACGTTATAAAGAATGCCATCGTAGGTTGACTGTGTAATGGTCAGCACACGTGGCTTGGCATTCTTCTCGGTAATAAACGGATTGGCGGCGATCTTTTTCTGGATGCTTTCCCACGAAAACTCGCTCTTCGGAATCGGGCCGATAATGCCAAAGTTATTACGGGTAGGCATCAGGAACACAGGGATGGCACCCGTCATAATGATCGAGTGCAGAATCGACTTGTGACAATTGCGGTCTACAACGACGATATCACCCGGCGCTACCGTCGAATGCCAAACGATCTTGTTTGAGGTCGATGTGCCGTTCGTAACAAAGTACAAATGGTCACAATTGAAGATGCGCGCGGCATTGCGCTCTGATGCTGCTACAGGGCCCGTGTGATCGAGCAGTTGGCCGAGTTCTTCCACCGCGTTACACACGTCAGCACGCAACATGTTCTCACCAAAAAACTGATGGAACATCTGTCCAACGGGGCTCTTCAGAAAAGCAACGCCACCCGAGTGACCCGGACAATGCCATGAGTAGGAACCATCTGCCGCGTAGTGCGTTAGCGCACGAAAGAATGGCGGCGGTAATGAATCCAGATAGGCTTTCGATTCGCGCACGACATTACGCGCCATGAACTCTGGCGTATCTTCGTACATGTGAATAAAGCCATGCAGCTCACGCAGAATGTCATTCGGAATATGACGAGATGTGCGGGTTTCGCCATGCAGGAAGATCGGGATGTCTGCATTCTTGTAGCGAATCTCTTCAACAAACGCCCGCAAATCAGCAATGGTCTGCTCTTCATCGTTGAGCAGCTCTTCATCATCCACCGACAGAATGAAGGCTGAAGCACGGCTTTGTTGTTGTGCAAACGAGCTCAGGTCGCCATAGCTGGTCACGCCCAGCACTTCCATGCCTTCCTTTTCGATGGCCTCCGCCAGCGCGCGAATACCTAGACCCGACGCGTTTTCAGAACGGAAATCTTCGTCAATGATGATGATCGGAAAATGGAACTTCATGACAGCGGCTCCTCAGCCAGAAAGGAAACACCGCGTGCAGGCATCAGCCAAAGCACGCGGCGCGATAACGACAGACTCGTTGAGTCTAATGCTTTAAATTTTCGGGAGTGTGACACCGACCTGACCCTGGTATTTACCACCACGATCTTTGTACGAGGTTTCGCACACTTCATCCGATTCGAAGAACAACACCTGGGCACAACCTTCGCCCGCATAAATTTTGGCAGGGAGCGGCGTCGTATTCGAGAACTCCAGCGTCACGTAGCCTTCCCACTCGGGTTCAAATGGCGTCACGTTAACGATGATGCCGCAGCGGGCATACGTGCTCTTGCCCAGGCAAACGGTCAGCACACTGCGTGGGATACGGAAGTACTCCACTGTACGCGCCAGCGCAAAGGAATTCGGCGGAATAATGCAGACATCGGATTCGATTTCCACGAAAGATTTCGGATCGAAGGCTTTCGGATCAACCACGGTGCTGTTGATGTTGGTGAACACCTTGAACTCGCGAGCACAGCGGATGTCGTAACCGTAGCTGGAAGTGCCATAGGAAACGATCTTCTGGCCATTCACTTCACGCACGAGATCCGGTGAAAACGGCTCAATCATGCCCTCTTGCTCGGCCATGCGACGGATCCACTTATCAGACTTGATGCTCATACCAGCTCCAACACTCTCCCCAGTGGGGATTCAGTTCATAAAGGTTCACAAATTTGGCAGAAATTGTACCGCGACCAAAGCAAAATCAGGGCAAATCGGCTTATTCAATGACGATTTTGGGGAATTTATGACTCATATCCCTGGCTCTGGCCGCAACACTCCCTGCAACCTTGAGCGCAATGTCCAGATACAGCTGGCTAATGGCGCAATCCGGATCTGCCGCCACGATGGGCTGCCCAGCATCCAAGCCCACCCGAATCCGCAGATCCAGCGGCAGTTTTCCCAACAGAGGCACCTGATAATCCGTTCCCAGGGCTGCACCGCCGCCTTCGCCAAATATCGGTTCTGCATGACCGCAATTACTGCAAATATGCACTGACATGTTTTCAACAATACCGAGAATCGGCACACCGACTTTCTCGAACATACGTATACCCTTGCGGGCATCCAGCAGCGCAATATCCTGCGGTGTTGTCACAATCACCGATCCGGTGACCGGCACCTTTTGCGCCAATGTCAGCTGGATATCTCCTGTGCCCGGCGGCATATCGACAACCAGATAGTCCAGATCACCCCACAGCGTATCCCGCAGCAATTGCTCCAGCGCAGAAGTGACCATTGGGCCGCGCCAGACCATCGGCGATTCGGCATCCACCAGGAATCCGATCGACATCAGGGCAATACCATGTGCGCGCAGCGCTTCAATGTGTTTGCCATCCGGGGAATGCGGTTGTTGGCCACCGATGCCCAGCATCTGCGGTATGGATGGGCCATAGATATCCGCATCCAGCAAACCCACTTTAGCCCCATGCTTCGATAAAGCCAGCGCCAGATTTACGGCCGTACTGCTTTTACCCACGCCGCCTTTACCAGAGGCCACGGCGATGAGATTCTTAACGCCTTTGAGCAAAGGCAGATTGCGTTGCACTACGTGCGATTCGATCTGGCTAAGCACTTCCACCTTGATGCTCACACCACCCAGTGAGCCCAGCGCCGCCTTGATGTGTGACTCAACCGACGCAGCGGCCAATGCCGATGGGTAACCCACCGTGACGCGCACCGTCAGCACACCATCCCGTAACGCTAAGGCACCAGCAACCTGATTCGTAGCCCAGTAGGGCTTTTCCGTTACCGGATCAATCAAGCCCGCCAGAATGTCACCGGCCTGCGCTAGCAGCGCCTGTTGATCAGATGTACTCATAAGAACTCCGTTGTTTGAAGGGGAACTCACGGTTTTTACCTACTTGGGATAAAAACTCTCGTCTGCGTCGATTTTACGCCGTATCAACCTGTAAATTCGTTAAAAATGCCTGCCAATGCACGCCGATCGGCTAAAATTGCGCCCATGAAACGTACTCTGCTCGTCACTTCCGCGCTGCCCTACGCTAACGGGGCCATCCACCTGGGCCATCTGGTTGAATATATTCAGACCGATATCTGGGTGCGCTTTCAAAAGCTCATCGGGAATCAGGCCACCTATGTCTGCGCCGATGATACGCATGGCACACCCATCATGCTGCGCGCCCAGAATGAAGGCATCGCACCAGAGGCGTTAATTGCTCGCGTGCATCAGGAACACTTGCGCGATTTCACCGGCTTTAACATCGCGTTCGACCTGTATCACTCCACACATAGCGACGAAAACCGCGAATGCGCCGAAACCATCTACCGCAATCTTCGCGATGCCGGCCTGATTGATGTGCGTGAGATCGAGCAGTACTACGATGAAGAAAAAGGCATGTTCCTGCCGGATCGCTTCATCAAAGGCGAATGCCCTAAATGTGGTGCCGCCGATCAATACGGCGATAACTGCGAATCCTGCGGTGCCGCCTACACACCTTCAGAGCTCAAGAATCCGCGTTCGGCTGTGTCGGGCAGTGTCCCCGTACTCAAGCCCTCACAGCATTATTTCTTCAAACTGTCTGACCCACGTTGCCAGCAGTTTCTGCGCGACTTCACCCGTAGCGCCCCAGACGGCATCCCCGTTCTGCAACACGAAGCCGCCAACAAAATGCAGGAATGGCTGGGCGCCGCCGGCGAGAACAAACTCAGCGACTGGGACATCTCACGTGATGCACCGTATTTCGGCTTTGCCATCCCGGATGCACCGGGCAAATACTTTTACGTGTGGCTTGATGCCCCAATCGGTTACATGGGCGCCTTCAAAGCGCTCGCCAAAAAGGAAGGCCTCGATTTCGACGCCTACTGGAAGCCCGATGCCAAAACCGAACTGATTCACTTCATCGGCAAAGACATTCTCTATTTCCATGCGCTGTTCTGGCCCGCCATGCTGCATGAAGGCGGCTTCCGCGTACCCACCCGCATCTGTGCGCACGGCTTCCTGACCGTCGATGGCGCCAAGATGTCCAAATCGCGCGGCACGTTCATTACTGCCGAGAGCTATCTGCAGCAGAAGCTGAATCCGGAATGGTTGCGTTACTACTTTGCCAGCAAGCTCAACGGCACCATGGAAGACATCGACCTCAACCTCGATGACTTCATTGCCAAGGTCAACAGTGATCTGGTCGGCAAATACGTCAACATCGCCAGCCGTTGTGCCGGATTTATCAAAAAGCAATTCGAAGGGGCGCTCGGCCAAACAGATCGTGCCGTATTTGACCGCATCATCACGGACGAAGCCCTGGCCGAAGTAGCTGCAGCCATGGAAGCCCGCGATAGCGCTCGCGCCATGCGCCAGATCATGCATCTGGCCGATGAGGCCAACCTCTACGTTAACGATAAACAACCCTGGCTACTGGCCAAGGACCCGGAACAGCGCGAGCAGCTCCATGTCGTGGCAACAACAGCGCTCAACCTGTTCCGCAGCCTCTCTGTCCTGCTGAAGCCTGTACTGCCAGCCGTTGCCAGCCAGATCGAAACCTTCTTTAATGGCGCCCCACTCACCTGGGCTGATGCCCGCCAGCCTTTGCCTGCAGGCCACCGCATCAACGACTACAGCCATTTGATGAACCGGATCGAGCGGCCCATGGTCGACGCCCTCATCGCGGCGAACGCATCATCCCTACAAAGCAGCGAAGCCCCCAAGGCCGACAAACAAACCGAGAAGAAAGCAAACAAAGCCGTGGATCAAAAACCAGAAGCCAACGCGAACGCTGAAGGCGCGCACATCAGTATCGATGACTTCACCAAAGTGGATCTGCGCATTGCCAAAATCGTCAATGCCGAACACGTCGAAGGTGCCGACAAACTGATCCGCCTGCAGCTGGATATTGGCGAAACCGAAAACGATCAGCCAAAGTATCGCCAGGTCTTCGCCGGCATCAAATCGGCCTATGACCCGGCACTACTGGTCGGCCGCCTCACTGTGATGGTTGCCAATCTCGCCCCGCGCAAAATGAAGTTCGGCCTATCCGAGGGCATGGTTCTAGCGGCCTCCGACACCGAAGGCAACCAGCCCGGCCTTTATATCCTGAGCCCGGATTCTGGGGCACAGGCTGGCATGCGCGTTAAATAACCGGTTACACTATAGGGAATTTAAGCGCCCTCACAAACACAAAAAGACCGGGTGCGCATCAAAACGCACCGGGGAGGGTGTATGAGCGAGGCAGAGATCACGGGATCTAATCGGCCAGCAGAGGCTATGGGTAAATCAACGGGCAAATATCCGCTCGCCCGCTTTCATCCCAAGCTACTCGACTGCCTCAAAGATTACACACCGGAACAACTCGCCAAAGACGCCGCGGCAGGCGTAACTGTTGGCGTCCTGGCGCTACCGCTGGCCATTGCCTTTGCCATTGCTTCCGGTTGCTCGCCTACCGCAGGCATCTGGACGGCCATTGTTGCCGGCTTCATCATCTCGCTACTAGGCGGCTCCCGCGTACAGATCGGCGGTCCCACTGGCGCCTTTATCCCCATTGTTTTCGGCATCGTCAGCATTTACGGTTTTCAGAACCTGATGGTTGCCACCATGATCGCGGGCATTCTGCTCTTTGTCATGGGCCTCACTAAAATGGGGGGACTGATCCGCTTTATTCCGATCAGTGTGGTCATCGGCTTTACCAATGGTATTGCCGTTGTCATTTTTATGAGCCAGATCAAAGACTTCTTTGGGCTCAACATCCCGAACATGCCCGCCGAGTTCTTCGAGCGCATGGAAACACTCTGGATGCATGCAGGGACTATGCAGACACCTACCGTCATCATGTCTGCAACCTCCCTAATCGCTCTTATCCTCTGGAACAAAAAAGCCGGCAAATGGATACCCGCATTGGGCAAGATTCCCGGTCCGCTGGCTTTGCTGCTTGTAGCAACGGGCTTACAGGCCGCCTTCTCTTTTCCGGTGGAAACAATCGGCTCTAAATTTGGCGGCATCCCACAGGATATTCCCGCACTGGCACTGCCCACATTCTCCCTGTCGACACTGAATCAACTGATTCAACCTGCAATCGCGATCGCGCTGCTCGGTGCCATCGAGTCTCTGCTCTCTGCCCGCGTCGCCGACGCCGCTATCGATGATCGGCACGACCCGAACCAGGAACTCATGGCTCAAGGCCTGGCTAACATTGTGGCGCCTTTGTTTGGTGGCTTCGCCGCAACCGGTGCCATCGCCCGGACATCGACGAACGTCCGCGCCGGTGGACGATCACCTTTTTCCGGGATCTTTCATTCCCTCACCTTGTTACTCGTCGTCGTCATCGCTGCCCCTGCTGCCGTATACGTACCTCTACCAGCACTTTCTGCAATTCTCATGCTGGTGGCCTGGAACATGGGGGAATGGCATGAGTTTGCCATTCTGAAGCGCTACCCGATGCCCTATCGCATCATTCTCGTATCCACCTTTATCGTCACCGTCGTATTTGATCTAACGCTGGCCGTAGAGCTGGGCATGATTCTGGCCTGCCTGTTCTATCTCTACCGCATGTCTGATCTCACTCAGATCGAGCGCATTCCACTTGAAGCCTATTACGGTTCGGGTGCGTTAAACGATGCGGCCGGTGAATCACGCATTGCTGCCTACAAGATTTATGGTTCGCTCTTCTTTGCGTCGATCGGCAAACTGGAAGCGCTGGTGGCAGATCCAACCCATCACACCCGCATCCTCATCCTCGACATGTCTAAAACCGTGTCACTCGACACGACCGGCCTCGACATTCTGCAAACATTGAACCGCACCCTGAACAAACAAGGCGGCCAGCTCATCATTTGTAGTCTCAATGATCAGCCAGCAACCATGATCGATCGTTCAGGTTTTGCCGAGAGCTTAGGCCCACGGGGCATCAGCCACAGCCTGACGGACGCGCTGCTGCGCGCCCAGCTGATAATCCA
>ERZ1034363.647-NODE-647-length-22866-cov-3.079293_pt1 | contig 22866 bp, 22 predicted proteins | sample MGYA00520616_ERZ1034363 | MGnify/ENA primary metagenome ERZ1034363 (study PRJEB33736, sample SAMEA104284506) | Azolla filiculoides | biome: Urban; feature: Water surface; material: Ditch water | place: Netherlands | collected 2015-10-28 | depth 0-0.1 m ... | reverse complement strand
AATCGCTTGCGGGGCAGTAATCGATGGCGTCTTCGCCGGTGGCGGCAATCACCTGGAACTCTTCGGACAGATCACCGCCAATGGCGCCGCTGTCGGCGGCCACGGCGCGGTAAGTCAACCCAAAGCGGTCAAAGATGCGGCGGTAGGCGGCGGCCATGACCTGGTAGCTGGCCTTGGCAGCGGTCTGGTCGCGGTCGAAGCTGTAGGCGTCCTTCATGATGAACTCGCGTCCACGCATCAGGCCGAAGCGTGGGCGGCGTTCGTCACGGAACTTGGTCTGGATCTGGTACAGATTTTTGGGCAGCTGCTTGTAGCTGCGCAAATCCTGGCGGGCAATATCGGTGATGACTTCTTCGCTGGTGGGCTGAACCACAAAGTCACGGCCGTGCCGGTCCTTGATGCGCAGAAGCTCCGGGCCCATTTTCTCGAAGCGGCCCGTTTCCTGCCAGAGTTCGGCGGGCTGGATCACCGGCATGGTCAATTCCACGGCCCCGGCGCGGTTCATTTCCTCGCGTACGATGGCCTCGACCTTGCGAATCACTCGCAGGCCCATCGGCATGTAGTTGTAGATGCCCGCACCAAGTTTCTTGATCATGCCGGCACGCATCATGAGCTGGTGGCTGACCACTTCGGCGTCGGCAGGCGCCTCCCGGAGGGTGGAAATAAAGAACTGACTGGCTTTCATGGGGTGGACTGCTGACTCGAAGAAGGGAGACTAAGGGCTGTGGCCCTTGATACACGCAATACGCTGTGCATAATGACCACAGTTTAAAAATTTGGGATTTGATTATGCTTGACCGGGAAGGCTTTCGGCCTAACGTCGGCATCATCCTGCTCAACCAGAAAAACCAGGTGTTCTGGGGCAAACGCATCCGCACCCACAGCTGGCAGTTCCCGCAAGGTGGCATTGATCGGGGGGAGACCCCCGAGCAAGCCATGTTCCGCGAACTGCATGAGGAAGTGGGGCTCTATCCAGAGCATGTGCGTATTGTGGCCCGCACGCGGGACTGGTTGCGCTACGAGGTGCCAGACCGGTATATCCGGCGTGACGCGCGAGGCCATTACAAGGGACAGAAACAGATCTGGTACCTGCTGCAACTGGTAGGACAAGACTGGAATCTGAATCTGCGCGCCACCAACCATCCGGAATTCGATGCCTGGCGCTGGAATGACTATTGGGTTCCGCTGGATGTGGTGGTGGAGTTCAAACGCGGTGTCTACGAAATGGCGCTGACCGAACTGGCGCGCTTTCTGCCTCGGCAGGAGCATCGCAACCGCTACCTTCGCGGTGGCATGCGTCTGCGCGACCCTGAGCAGGAGTTTGTTCATGACTTCCTGCCTGGCGCGACTTTTGAATTACCACCAGGTGGAACCTTTGAGCCAGACCCCCAGACCAGCCATCAAGCCCTCGGTGACCAGGATCCTGGCCATGCAACGCGTTAGGCGCTTGGCGCTGGGCGCGATGCTGGTGTGCGTCAGCGCCAGTGCGCAGATCCTTGAAGAGAACCCTGACTGGCAGGAAAGTGCCGTACCGCCGCCGCCAGCCTTCGAAAGGACGCGCCTGATCCGGCTGGAAAGTCCACCGGGTTCGTCACTGACGTTTGGCGTGGATCCCGCCACGTTGTCCGTCACGCCGGAGGGTATCGTGCGCTACGTTGTGGTGGCTTCCAGCCCGACGGGAGCACAAAACGTGATTTACGAAGGCATTCGTTGCAGCACGGCCCAAACCCGTGTCTACGCGCGCTACAGCGCATCGGGCGGATGGTCACAGGCGGCAGACGGCGACTGGCGGTCGCTCTTTGGATCGGCTGCAACACGCCACGCACTGAATCTGGCGCGCGCAGGTGTCTGTACGGGCAAGGCAGCCGGGCAGTCAGCCTCCGACATTGTCCGAACGCTCCAGTCGGCACGGCCTCCAGGTTACGACTGACACCAGTCCACGCTGACCGGGTCAGCGGGTCAGAATGAGATTATCCCGATGCACCATCTCTGGCTCTGCGGCATAACCCAGCAAGGCATCGAACTCGCTCGACGGCTTGCGGCATAGCAGCCGTGCCTCGGCATTTCCGTAATTTGCCAGTCCACGCGCAATTTCACGCCCGGAGGGATCGCGCACAGCAATCACGTCGCCACGAGAAAACTCGCCCTCCACAGCCGTCATGCCAATCGGCAGCAAGCTTTTTCCATCCTGCAGCAGCTTGTAGGCGGCGCCCTCATCCACGAACACCGCTCCCCGCAATTGCAGATGGTCAGCCATCCACTGCTTGCGCGCCTGCTGCTTGGGCGTCTGCGCTGCCAGCAGTGTGCCAATCCCTTCGACACGTGCAATCCGGATCAGCACATCAGGCTCCCGTCCCCACGCGATCACAGTTGAGGCACCTGAGCCAGCGGCGCGGCGCGCCGCCAGAATTTTGGTCAGCATGCCGCCGCGCCCAATGCTGGACCCGGCCCCGCCAGCCATGGCCTCCAGCGCCGGAGCTCCCGCCCGGGCTTCCTGCACAAGCCGTGCCGCCGGGTCTGTTCGCGGAGCTGCGGTGTACAGCCCCTTCTGGTCCGTCAGGATAATCAACACATCCGCCTCGACCAGGTTGGCGACCAGGGCGCCAAGCGTATCGTTGTCACCGAATTTGATTTCGTCATTGACAACCGTGTCATTCTCATTGATCACGGGCAAGACATTCAGCTTGAGCAACGTCAGCAGGGTGGAACGGGCATTGAGGTACCGCTCACGGTCAGCCAAGTCTGCGTGGGTCAGCAGCACCTGTGCGCTGCCCAAACCGTTTTCACGCAGTTTGGTTTCGTACATCTGGGCAAGCCCCATCTGCCCCACCGCTGCAGCGGCTTGCAGTTCGTGAACCATGCGCGGCCGGGCGGTCCATCCAAGGCGCTTCATGCCCTCGGCGATCGCCCCGCTGGACACCATCACCACCTCCCGGCCATCGCTGGCGAGCAACGCCAGTTGACGACACCACTCGCCAATCGCCACCTCATCCAGACCCCGCCCCTCATTGGTCACGAGACTTGAGCCTACTTTGACAACGATGCGCCTGGCGTTGCGCATCACGCTGGAAACTTCTTTTTGAATCATTTTGACCGGATGTCAGCGTGGAAAGGTCGATGTTTGCTACCTATTTTGCAGCAATAAAGGCACTTAGACAGCCTGATCTCCGGTGAATCGCGGGTCTAGTTCCACCGGCGCCTGTTCGGCCACCTGCTGCGCCTTGATGTGCTGGTACACCGCCTTGATCAGTTGATCGCAACCTTCGTGTGTGAGGGCCGATATTTCGAATACAGGCCCTTTGTACTTGAAGCGCTTGATGAAGTCCTTGACACGCGCTGCACGCTCATCGGCGTCTACCATGTCCAGCTTGTTCAAGACAAGCCAACGAGGTTTCTCGAAAAGCGCCTGATCGTATTTCTTGAGCTCCGCAACGATAGATTTGGCTTGGGCGACAGGATCCACACCCTCGTCGAATGGCGCCATGTCAACAATGTGCAAAAGCAACCGCGTGCGCTGCAAATGGCGAAGAAACAAATGCCCCAAACCCGCACCGTCGGATGCGCCCTCTATCAAGCCCGGCACATCGGCAACCACGAAGCTTTGCTCCGGCCCCACCCGCACAACGCCCAGATTCGGATGCAGTGTCGTGAACGGGTAATCGGCAATCTTGGGCCGGGCGTTCGAAATGGCGGTAATCAGCGTTGACTTACCCGCATTGGGCATGCCCAGCAATCCCACGTCAGCCAAAACCTTGAGTTCCAGCTTGAGATTTTTACGATCGCCTGGCCAGCCGGGTGTCTTCTGGCGTGGGGCCCGGTTGATGGCGCTCTTGAAGCGCATGTTCCCGAAACCGCCATCACCGCCCTTGGCAATCATGATCTTCTCCCCGGGGGTGAGAAGTTCATAGAGGACATCACCGGTTTCTGCGTCGCTGATGATGGTCCCCACAGGCATCTTGAGGGTAATGTCGTCACCTGCGGCGCCAAACATGTCCGACCCCATGCCATGCTGGCCACGCTTGGCTTCATGTCTGCGTGAGAAGCGAAAATCCACTAACGTATTGAGAGCCGGGTCCGCCACGGCAAACACGTGGCCACCGCGACCGCCATCGCCCCCGTTGGGACCGCCAAACTCTTTGTACTTTTCATGCCGGAACGAGACGCAGCCAGCCCCACCGTCGCCTGCAACGATGTCAATATAGGCTTCATCTACAAATTTCATGACATTTCCAGTCTACACAAGCAAATACAAGGCTTCAAAACACAGAAGCCCCGACTAGGCGGGGCTCCGAAGGATGCGTTGACAGGCCTTAAGCCGGAGTCACGCTAACCGTGTGCTTGTTCATCGCGCCTTTGACGGCAAATGACACGTGGCCATCTACCAGGGAAAACAACGTGTGGTCTTTGCCAACGCCAACATTGGTGCCGGGGTGAAAACGCGTACCACGTTGACGAACGATGATAGCGCCAGCAGTGATCAACTCACCACCAAAAGCTTTCACACCGAGCATTTTGGGCTTGGAATCTCGCCCGTTTCGCGTTGAGCCGCCGCCTTTTTTCTGTGCCATGACCTGTGCTCCTTAAGCAGTGATCGCGCCGATTTGCAGCTCAGTGAACTGCTGGCGATGCCCTTGGCGTTTCTGATAGTGCTTGCGACGACGCATCTTGAAAATACGCACTTTGCCGTGCTTTCCATGCGACAGCACCGTGACTGTCACCGTTGCACCGGACACCAGGGGTGTGCCCACCTTGAGTTCAGCGCCGTTACCAACAGCCAGAACTTGGTCGAACACAATTTCCTGGCCTACGTCCGCAGCAATCTGTTCTACTTTAATTTTTTCTCCGGCCGCAACACGATACTGTTTGCCGCCGGTTTTTATGACCGCGTACATGTAAACCTCTTTATTGAGTTCTGCAGACGAATTTCTACAGAGCCTTAAATTGTACCACGCATTCACCCCTCAAAAGACAATAGAGACACCTCGCAACGACGAGGATCCCGCTCCCTATAATTTGGAAACTCCCTCTAAAAACGCCTTGGCCTCCGAATCTTCAACCACCTCCAGCGTTCTCGCCCTTGTTGCCAGCGACATGGGCGAAGTAGACAACGTTATTGCACAGCGCCTGGATTCTGGCGTTCCCTTGGTGGGCGATGTTGCCCGCTACATCATTTCATCTGGCGGCAAACGCCTTCGGCCAGTTTTATTGCTGCTCGCCTGCGGAGCGCTTGGTTACACAGGCAGGCAGCGCTTCAATCTGGCTGCAGTGGTTGAATTCATACACACTGCAACCTTGCTGCACGATGATGTCGTGGATGAGTCCACCTTACGGCGTGGACGCGCCACAGCCAATGAGGCATTTGGCAACCCCGCCAGCGTACTGGTTGGAGACTTCCTCTACTCCCGCGCCTTCCAGATGATGGTCGAGGGGAATGACATGCGGGTCATGGCCATTCTGGCAGATGCAACGAACGTCATTGCGGAGGGTGAAGTGCTGCAACTCATGAACATGCACGACGCTACACTGGATCAGGCTGGATATTTACGCGTCATCAGATCCAAAACAGCCAAACTATTCGAGGCCAGTGTCAGACTGGGCGCTGTATTGGCCGGCAGTTCTCCGCTCGTAGAGCGCACATGCGCCGACTATGGTCAGGCACTGGGCACAGCCTTCCAAGTCATCGACGACGTCCTTGATTATTCCGGCGAAACCAGCTCGATGGGGAAAAATCTGGGCGATGACCTGCGCGAAGGCAAGAGCACATTGCCTTTGATTATGGCCATGCAATTGGGAACAGCCAGCCAGCGTGATACCGTCAGACAAGCCATTGAGACAGGTGCCGTCACGGAATTACCAACCATCGCAGCGATCGTCAAACAGACTGGTGCTCTGGATGCAACGATGAAGGTGGCGGCAGCAGAAGCACAGCGCGCGATTGAAGCCGCAAGGCAATTGCCAGCCAATGCATATACGGAAGGTTTGCTACAATTAGCAACTCAGCTTTTGGATCGACGTCAGTAAAAAATGCCGTCATTCAGCCATCGGGGTGTAGCTTAGCCTGGTAGAGCGCTACGTTCGGGACGTAGAGGCCGGAGGTTCGAATCCTCTCACCCCGACCAGTTGAAACAACTGTTTCTCCTGCAGCCCTCCTTCAGACGATTTCTCCTGGCTTTTCGGTTTACAGTGACCGGGCAATCAGCGAAGATCCTTCTGTTGTAACTCTTTCGTCTCCATCGCTACTTATGGCTGTAGTTGACCCCTCCCCCAAAGAAACTTCGGTGATGACCTTACCTGGATTGGGGCGTGCGTTGGTTGCAGCCGGCAAGCTGGGGCAGAAATCAGCGGAAGAGATTTACCGAAAGGCGCAGACAGGCAAGACCAACTTCATAGCCGAGTTGACTGGCTCTGGGGCAGTTTCTGCATTTGATCTGGCCCACACCATGTCGTCTGCGTTTGCAGCGCCCTTGGTCGACCTTGATGCGATTGATGCCAGCCGACTTCCCAAGGGATTGCTTGACGCGAAGATTTGTCTTGATTACCGCGTTGTCGTCTTGAGCAAGCGCGGAAACAAGCTGCACGTCGCCACGGCCGACCCATCAGATCAGTCGGCCGCGGAAAAAATCAAGTTTGCGACGCAGTTGGGCGTTGACTGGGTCATTGCAGAATTCGACAAACTTTCGAGAATGGTGGAGCAAGGGGCCACCACCGCATCGGAAGCGATGGAAACCATCATCGGAAGCGATTTCGAATTTGATGAGTTGTCCACGGACGTGGCAACAGCAGAGGTCAATGACGTCGCAACATCCGAAGTTGATGATGCGCCAGTCGTACGATTCCTCCACAAAATGTTGCTGGATGCGTTCAATATGCGTGCATCCGACTTGCACTTTGAACCCTACGAGTTCAATTATCGCGTCCGTTTTCGTATCGACGGAGAGTTGCGGGAGATCGCATCGCCTCCAATTGCGATCAAGGAAAAGCTGGCCTCCCGTATCAAGGTGATTTCCAAGCTGGACATCTCGGAAAAACGTGTGCCGCAAGACGGCAAGATGAAACTGAAGGTGGGGCCAGACCGTTTTGTCGATCTGCGCGTGAGCACCTTGCCAACGTTGTTCGGTGAAAAGATCGTGATCCGGATTCTTGATCCAAGTAGCGCGAAGCTGGGCATTGATGCACTTGGCTACGAGCCCGAGGAAAAGGCCCGCTTACTCAAGGCGATCGAGCGTCCTTACGGGATGATTCTGGTGACAGGCCCGACGGGCTCAGGTAAGACAGTTTCACTCTATACCTGCCTGAATTTGCTGAACAAGCCAGGGGTCAACATTGCCACGGCTGAGGACCCGTCGGAAATCAACTTGCCGGGGGTCAATCAGGTCAATGTCAACGAAAAAGCAGGACTGACCTTTGCCGCCGCGCTCAAGTCATTTCTGCGCCAGGATCCGGACATCATCATGGTCGGCGAGATTCGGGATCTGGAAACGGCGGACATCTCGATCAAGGCAGCGCAGACCGGCCACTTGGTGCTATCGACCCTACATACCAACGACGCGCCGACCACGTTGACCCGCATGCGAAACATGGGCATCGCCCCATTCAATATTGCATCCAGCGTAATCCTCATTACTGCGCAGCGACTTGCGCGCAGGCTTTGCATCAATTGCAAGGCCCCACTTGATGTTCCAAGAGAGGCACTGCTTGAGGCCGGGTACAAGGAGGAGGAATTGGATGGTTCCTGGGTCACGTACAAACCGGTGGGTTGCCAAATGTGCAACAAAGGCTATAAGGGTCGCCTCGGCATTTACCAGGTAATGCCCGTCAGCGAGGAAACCCAGCGCATTATTCTTCGCGATGGCAGCGCGCTCGAAATTGCAGAACAGGCAGAACGGGAGGGCGTTCGCTCACTGCGTACGTCAGGGCTACACAAGGTCAAGCTGGGGTTGACGTCGCTTGAAGAAGTGCTTGCCGTGACCAACGAATAAAACAACAGGAATTCGGAGAGCGACATGGCAACTGCAGCATCCAGAGACATCAAGGAGTATGTTTTTGAGTGGGAGGGCAAGGACCGTAACGGAAAGCAGGTTCGTGGGGAAACGCGTGCGTCAGGCGAAAACCAGGTTCAGGCGTCACTGCGGCGCCAAGGTGTTTTTCCGACCAAGATCAAGAAGCGCCGGATGCGGGCAGGCAAGTCAATCAAACCCAAAGATCTGGCCATTTTTACGCGGCAGTTGGCAACCATGATGAAGGCCGGGGTTCCACTCCTTCAGTCCTTCGATATTGTCGGGCGGGGTAATCCGAATGGTAGCGTGACCAAATTGCTCAATGACATCCGCACCGATGTGGAAACAGGAACTTCCTTGAGCGCAGCGTTCCGCAAATATCCCGTGTACTTCGACAACCTCTACTGCAACCTGGTTGAAGCGGGTGAGGCTGCAGGTATTCTGGAACAGTTGCTGGACCGGCTTGCGGTCTACATGGAAAAAACTGAGGCCATCAAATCAAAGATTAAATCAGCGCTGATGTATCCAATTTCGGTGGTGGTTGTCGCATTTGTGGTGGTGGCGGTGATCATGATTTTTGTGATTCCAGCCTTCAAGGAGGTATTCAGTTCTTTTGGTGCAGACTTGCCTGCGCCCACTTTGTTCGTGATCGCGATGAGTGAATTTTTTGTTGCCTACTGGTGGCTTATTTTTGGGGGCATCGGGGGTAGTTTCTATTTTTTCATGCAAGCATGGAAACGCAACGAAAAAGTCCAGATGTTCATGGATCGCATCATGCTGAAGATGCCTGTTTTTGGTGCCTTGGTCGAAAAATCCGTCATCGCACGCTGGACACGCACCTTGTCCACGATGTTCGCGGCAGGTGTTCCACTGGTAGAGGCGCTTGACTCGGTGGGCGGCGCTTCAGGAAACTCGCTGTACGCCATGGCGACAGAGAAAATACAGCAGGAAGTTTCAACGGGAACCAGCCTCACTGTGGCCATGGGCAATGCCAACCTTTTCCCAACGATGGTGTTGCAGATGTGCGCCATCGGGGAAGAATCGGGCTCACTCGATCATATGCTGGGTAAGGCTGCGGACTTCTATGAGGCCGAGGTGGACGACATGGTCGCAGGATTATCAAGTCTCATGGAACCCATCATCATCGTGTTTCTGGGTGGTCTGATTGGCGGCATTGTCGTTTCCATGTACCTGCCGATCTTCAAACTCGGGCAGGTGGTTTGATGCTGGAGACTGGAGTGCTGAACGCCCTGCTGGCGGGGTTGACTGGACTGCTGGTGGGCAGTTTTCTCAATGTGGTGATCTACCGACTTCCCAAAATGCTGGAGCGGCAATGGGCTGTCGAGTGCGCTGATTTCGCAGGAACAACGCCCCCTTCCGCGCCCGCCTTTAATCTGCTCATCCCGCGTTCGCGGTGTCAGCAGTGCGGCCATGTCCTTCATTGGTACGAGAACATTCCAGTAGTGAGCTTTGTGTTTTTGCGTGGCAAGTGCTCTGCCTGCAAAACACCGATCGGATTACGCTACCCAACGGTTGAATTAGCCACAGGCGCCTTGTTTTTCTGGTGTTTCACGCAATGGGGCTTGTCGCCGGCAACTTACGTATGGTGCGGATTCTCCGCTACCGTACTTGCACTCGCACTGATCGATTGGGATACCACCTTGCTGCCCGACGACATGACATTGCCACTGCTATGGGCCGGACTGATTGCGGCGGCGCTGCAGTGGAATACGGTCCCCTTGCCCTCCGCCTTGTGGGGTACGGTGGGCGGTTACCTGTCCCTCTGGCTTGTTTATTGGTGCTTCAAACTGGTCACAGGCAAAGAAGGCATGGGCTTTGGCGATTTCAAGTTGTTCGCTGCGCTCGGAGCGTGGTTTGGATGGACTGCGCTGGTGCCCATCATTCTCATGGCCTCGGTCATCGGCGCCATCGTCGGCATTGCCATGAAGTTTTCACATGGCCTGCGCGAAGGGGGGTATGTTCCCTTCGGGCCCTTTCTTGCAGGAGCCGGGTTAACGGCGATGGTCTTTGGACCTCAATCCATCTTGCATGCCTTGGGGCTCTAGGCCGTCCATGGCTGGCACGATCCTGATTGGACTCACTGGCGGCATTGGCAGCGGAAAAAGTACCGTGGCCCAGAGGCTCGCAGCGTGCGGTGCAGTGGTGATTGATGCCGATGCCATTTCACGCGACCTGACTGCTGCAGGAGGCCAGGCGATGGCAGCCATTGCAGCTGAGTTCGGACAGGAATTCATGACCCCTGATGGCGCACTGGACCGGGCACGCATGCGCGAACTGGCCTACAGAGACAGCAATGCGAAACGCCGACTGGAAGCCATCATCCATCCGATGGTCGGCAAGGCAACACAGCGCCAGACGAAGGACGCGATGGATCAAGGCAAGCCCTGCGTTGTGTTTGATATCCCGTTGCTGGTTGAGGCTGGTCATTGGCGGCCACGACTACATCGCATCTTGGTGATTGACTGTGCAGAAGAAACGCAGATCGAGCGTGTGATGGCGCGCAACGGATTGTCCAGAGCTGATGTGAAAAAAATTATTTCTGCACAGGCTTCAAGAAAATTGCGCCTGGCCGCGGCGGACATGGTGATTTACAACCAGTCGCTTTCTTTGCCTGACTTGCACGCCGAAGTCGATCAGGTTGCCGGATGCTTCGGACTATGATTAGAAAACTGGGAAAAGCTGAGTGATCCTGTACGAATACCCCTTCAACGAACGCATACGCACCTACTTGCGACTGGAGCATTTGTTTCTGCGTCTGAGTCAATTGGTTCAAAGGGAAAGCGCAATTGATCATCACTATGCACTTACAACCATCTTCGAGATCATGGACGTGGCAACCCGTGCCGATCTCAAATCAGATGTACTCAAGGATCTGGAAAAACAGAAGCACATCCTGAATAGCTACCGCGGCAACCCGGCCATTTCTGAATCCGTGCTGGATGAAGTCGTCGGTCGCCTTGACCAATGCTTTTCTACACTCAGTCACCTGGCCGGAAAAGCGGGCCAGTCGCTGACAGAGAACGACTGGCTCATGAGTGTGCGGAGTCGGGCCGTGATCCCTGGAGGCACCTGCGAATTTGACCTGCCTGCCTATTACGCATGGCAGCATAAAGGTGTGGACACCAGACGTACGGATCTGGACACTTGGACCTCCACGCTCAAACCTCTGGCAAACTCGATTCACATGCTGCTGAAAATGTTACGCGATTCGGGTACGCCACAAAAAATCATGGCATCCGGTGGTCAGTTTCAACAAGCACTTCCCCAGGGACGTACTTTTCAGTTGCTGCGCTTGCGTATCGATCCTTCGCTGGATCTGATTCCTGAAATCAGTGGCAACCGACTCCTCGTCTCGGTACGCCTGATGCGGTTGGCTGCAGATAATCGCCTCCATCCTTGCAGCGAAGACGCTCCATTTGAACTGACGTTGTGCTCCTGATACCCACTCCGACCGGCCACTTCCAATGAACCCTGAACCCAGACCCCGGCTGGTTCGCTGCCCGGCTTGCGGTGGAAACAGCCTCTATGCACCTGAAAACGCATTCAGGCCTTTTTGCTGCGAACGATGCCAAAATTTGGATTTTGGTGCCTGGGCCAGCGAGAACTTCCGCATGGCTGCCAATACGCAACCTGATGAAATGCAATCAGTGGAGATGCAAGTTTTTAAAAATTCACAATGAAATTGTGCCTTAATCCAGCATAGCAGGGTCATTTTTAGCTATGAAATGTGTAGCGCCATCATATTTCAAGTCTTCAGCAAACCACTGCAGCACAGGCACGGTTCCGGGCAGCACAGGCATGACCTGGACAGGAAGATGCTGCCATGCAAAACATTGGCCTTCGCGCATTTGCAGGTCCCCAGTCCACTCGAAGACCTTGCAGAAATTCAGCCGGACCAGCGCATGCGGATAGTCAACCATCTGCTCCCGCCAGCGAACGGTGCATCCAATCTCAATCCCTAGCTCTTCTTGAAGCTCCCGGGCCAGCGCCTCCTCCACCGTCTCACCCGCTTCCAGCTTGCCGCCTGGAAACTCCCAATAACCGGCATAGACCTTGCCCTCAGGACGAGAGGTCAACAGAAAATCCCCATCGGCCCTGATCAGGACACCCACCGCAACATCCACAACGGTGCGGTCCAGTCCGCCCTCTCGCCGACGATCCCCGTCAGCCGTCAACAAAGGGCTGCTCATGCCACGAGCGCACGTTGACCCATATAGTCGCGGGCGAATTGGTAGGCCACACGGCCGCTCCTGGAACCACGCTCCAGCGCCCAGATCAGCGCCTCCGGTCGCGCAGTCTCGATGACGGCCTGCTCGGCACCGAGGGAATTGAGCCACTGCGCGACGATGGTCAGGTATTCGTCCTGGCTGAAAGGATAAAAGCTCACCCAGAGACCAAATCGCTCAGAGAGGGAGATTTTTTCCTCAACGCCTTCACCTGGATGCACTTCGCCATCGTCGGTATGGGTATAACTGAGGTTCTCCTTCATGTACTCGGGCAGCAGGTGACGCCGGTTACTGGTGGCATAAATCAGGACGTTCTGGGTTGCAGCAGCAATAGAGCCGTCCAGAATGGATTTCAATGCCTTGTAGCCAGGCTCACCATCTTCAAAGCTCAAGTCATCGCAATACACGATGAACTTTTCCGACCGGCCGGCCACGACTTCAATGATGTCAGGAAGATCTGTCAAATCGGCCTTGTCTACTTCTATCAGACGCAACCCCTGGCCGGAGTAGGCATTCAAACAGGCCTTGATCAGTGAAGATTTGCCTGTCCCGCGCGCTCCCGTCAGCAACACATTGTTGGCTGGCTTGCCCTGCACGAACTGGAGCGTGTTGCGCTCAATTTTTTCTTTCTGAAGGTCAATTTCCTTCAGATCGGCCAGTGACATTGGCGCAACGTGGCGCACAGGCTCCAGTACGCCATGCCCTGATGCACGCTTACGATAGCGCCAGGCGATGGAACTCTGCCAATCTGGTGCCGACATGGGCTGAGGCAAGACCGACTCGATGCGAGAAATCAGCTGTTCAGCACGCTCCAGAAGATATTCAAATTTTTCATTCATGGTGATAGTGCTTTTCTCAAGACCGGTAATCAGCATTGATGGTGACGTACTCATGGCTGAAGTCGCAGGTCCAGACGGTATCTGCTGCGATGCCCCGGCCAAGCAAAACCCTGACGGTAATCTCGCTCTGCTTCATCACGCGCTGACCGTCCTCCTCACGGTACGCGGGATTTCTTCCCCCCTTGATCGCCACATGCACATCGTCGAGGAAAAGATCGATCAGAGTTTGATCGAGATCTTCAATGCCGGCATAGCCGACTGCTGCAAGGATACGGCCCAGGTTGGGATCGCTGGCGTAAAACGCGGTCTTGACCAAAGGTGAGTGGGCAATTGCATAAGCCACCTGGCGACACTCTTCGCCGGTTCGTCCACCTGCCACCTGCACCGTAATGAATTTGGTGGCCCCCTCGCCGTCCCTGACAATTGCTTGCGCCAGCTTCCGGGCCACCTCCATCATCCCGTTCTTGAGCAGAAGACCATCGCCACTGTCCAGCGAGGTGACAGGCGCATGACGAGCCTTGTTGGTCGCAATCACTACAAACGAATCATTGGTGGAGGTATCGCCGTCGATCGTCACGCGATTGAACGATCCTTCAGCCAATTCGGTGGCAAGCTGCTTCATCACCGATGGAGCAATGCAGGCATCTGTCGCAAGAAAACCCAGCATCGTCGCCATGTTGGGCCGGATCATGCCGGCCCCCTTGCTGATGCCAGTAATGCGCACGGTCGCATCGCCGATGAGGATCTTCGCGCTAAAAGCCTTGGGCAGCGTATCCGTGGTCATGATGCCTTCGGCAGCACGCACCCAGTGATCGTCGCGCGCATCGGCCAGGGCAGCCTGCAAACCTGCTTCGATCCGGTCCAGGGGAAGCGGCTCCATGATGACGCCCGTTGAAAACGGCAGGACTTGCGCAGGGCCCAAGTCAAGACGCCCAGCAAGTGCAACACAGGTGGCACGAGCCCGCCGCAACCCTTCCTCACCCGTCCCGGCATTGGCATTACCGGTATTGATCACCAGCGCGCGAATACCGGCATCTTGCGCGAGGTGCTCGCGGCAGACCTGCACCGGCGCAGCACAGAAGCGGTTGCGGGTGAACACACCAGCAACACGCGTCCCCTCGTCCAGCAAAAAAACAGTCAGGTCTTTTCGACCCAGTTTACGGATACCGGCCTCAGCGACCCCAATACGGACACCAGGAATAGGAAGTAAATCAGAGGCCTTGGGTGCGGACAGATTGACTGGCATGTAAAGCTTTCAGTGGAAGTTTGAATTATCCAGAAAACAGGACGTAGAACACAGGAAACGGGCCGTAGCCCGCCTCTGTCTTCAAAGCCCGCAGTTCAGGCCAACTGGCCGTGGCAATGTTTGTATTTCTTCCCGCTGCCGCAAGGACAGGCATCATTGCGGCCCACGCGGGGACCTCGGCCAATACGGCCTGCACCTGATACGGGCAAAGTGGCGGCATCCACAGTGGTTTCCACCTCTCCCGTTTCGGTGGGAGCGGTGTAAGTCACGTTCGCAATGTTCTCGGCCCGCTGCTCCAACTCCTCCGCGGCCTGCTCCAGCTGGTCACTGGATTGCACCTTGACCGTCATCAACACTTTGGTGACGTCGTTCTTGACCGAGTCAAGCAGTTGTCCGAACAGCTCAAACGCCTCCCGCTTGTATTCCTGCTTTGGCTGCTTCTGGGCATATCCGCGCAGGTGAATGCCCTGTCGCAGGTAATCAAGTGCACTGAGATGCTCACGCCAGTGGGTATCAATGCTCTGAAGCAGGACAATCCGCTCGAACTGCGTGAAATTTCCTGCACCGATCTGCTCGACCTTCGCCGCAAAAGTCGCGTTGGCAGCGACTATGACCTTCTCCAGGACCTCTTCGTCGGTGATCGCACTGGCGGCCTGAATATCCCTGTGCAATGGGAGCGCTATCTGCCAGTCGTCATTCAGTACCTTTTCCAGACCGGAGACATCCCATTGCTCCTCGACCGACTCAGCGGGTACAAACTGGCGCGTCAGGTCAGTAAAGCAGCCTTCACGCAGCAAGGTAATCTGGCCGGAAAGATCTTCTGCATCAAGGATGTCATTGCGCTGCTGGTAAATCACCTTGCGCTGGTCATTTGACACATCATCGTACTCAAGCAACTGCTTGCGGATGTCAAAGTTACGCGCCTCAACCTTGCGCTGCGCACTCTCGATGCTGCGCGTCACGATGCCCGCCTCAATGGCCTCGCCATCAGGCATTTTCAGACGGTCCATGATGGCGCGTACGCGGTCGCCTGCGAAGATTCGCATCAGTGAGTCGTCCAGACTCAGGTAAAAACGGGAAGAACCAGGATCTCCCTGACGTCCAGAACGTCCACGCAACTGGTTGTCAATCCGGCGGGACTCATGGCGCTCGGTTGCAATGATCCGCAACCCGCCTTGCGCCGTAACGAACTCATGCTCGATCTTCCATTCAGCGCGCAACGACGCGATCTTGGCCTGCCGTGCAACGGCGTCCAACGACTCGTCAGCCTCCACAGCTTCAATCAGCTTTTCGACGTTACCCCCCAAAACGATATCGGTACCACGTCCCGCCATATTGGTCGCAATCGTGATCATCTTGGGACGCCCAGCCTGGGCCACAATGTCTGCCTCGCGTGCGTGCTGCTTTGCGTTGAGCACCTGATGGGGCAACTTTTCCTTTTCGAGCAATCCTGCGATCAACTCGGAATTCTCAATGGAGGTGGTCCCGACGAGCACAGGTTGCCCACGTTCATAACACTCACGGATATCCTGGATCGCCGCTTCATATTTTTCACGTGACGTCTTGTAGACCCGGTCCAGTTGGTCATCACGACGGCTGGGCCGGTTTGGCGGGATCACCACGGTTTCCAGTCCATAAATTTCCTGGAACTCGTAGGCCTCGGTATCTGCCGTTCCCGTCATGCCACTGAGCTTCACGTAGAGACGGAAGTAGTTTTGAAAGGTGATGGAAGCCATGGTCTGGTTTTCCGCCTGGATAGCCACGCCCTCCTTGGCCTCCACCGCTTGATGCAGACCATCACTCCAGCGCCGACCGCTCATCAAACGGCCCGTGAACTCATCCACAATCACGATCTCACCATCCTGCACCACGTAATGCTGGTCGCGGTGATAAAGGTGATTGGCACGCAGGGCTGCATACAAGTGGTGCATCAACGCAATATTCGCAGGATCGTACACACTGGCGCCAGCTGCAATGAGCCCGAATTCAGCCAGAATTCGCTCGGCGTTCTCATGCCCCATCTCGGTCAGAAATACCTGGTGGGTCTTTTCATCCAGAGTGAAGTCACCCGCCTTGATGATGCCCTCACCCGTACGTGGATCAGCCTCACCCTCCTGGCGAACAAGCAAGGGAACAACCTTGTTCATCGCCAGGTACATCGCCGTGTGATCTTCGGCCTGCCCACTGATGATCAGGGGTGTACGCGCCTCGTCAATCAGGATGGAATCCACTTCGTCAACGATGGCGTAGTTCAGGGGCCGCTGCACACGGTCTTGAACTTCATAGACCATGTTGTCACGCAAGTAGTCAAACCCGAACTCGTTATTTGTACCGTAGGTAATATCAGACTGGTAAGCTGCCTGCTTTTCTTCGCGAGACATATTGGGTAAATTGATGCCGACGGTCAAGCCCAGAAAGTTGTATAGCCGCCCCATCCAGCGCGCATCACGATTGGCCAGATAGTCGTTGACGGTCACGACGTGAACGCCTCTTCCGGTCAAGGCGTTCAGGTAGACTGGCAACGTGGCTGTCAGCGTCTTGCCTTCACCGGTACGCATCTCAGAGATCTTGCCGTTGTGCAACGACATCCCACCAAGAAGCTGGACATCGAAGTGGCGCATCTTCATGATCCGCTTGGATCCTTCGCGAACCACCGCAAAAGCCTCAGGCAGAACAGCGTCCAGTGTTTCTCCTCGCGCAACACGACCTTTCAACTCTTGCGTTTTACCGCGAAGTTGCGCGTCGTCAAGTCCCTCCAACTGAGGCTCCATCGCGTTAATGCGATCAACAGTCTTGCGGTATTGCTTGAGCAGGCGGTCATTGCGACTGCCGAATATTTTGGTGAGGAGATTGGTAGCCATGCATGCAGGACCGTCAGACGGGCCGGTGACAGCCCGCTAACGACCGAAATCCCTAAGAAGTGTTGGATTCAGGTGGAGACGCCATTGCAGATTACAACTGTCGCAATGACGTTGTGTGCGATGGCATTGCCTGCCATTTTACCTCTCCAAGGGCCCCGACGATGGCAGTACAGTCTCAGCTCTTACGTCCGGCTGGACAGCAACCCCTTGCCCAGCTGTCAAAAACTTCCCGGGATCCTGCTGAACGCCCCGAACGAGAACCTCGAAATGAAGATGGGGCCCAGTTGAGCGCCCCGTCGTTCCGACTTCAGCAATTTTCCGGCCCCGCTTCACCAGACCCCCTTCTTTGCCAAGCACCCGCGACCATCGACTTACGGATCTTTTGATCAACCAGACGCGATTCCAGCACTGTCAAAAAATCAGCATGCTGGGTACCCAACTTGTCCATCCCGGACAACACGAACCATAACTCCTCGGATGTCAACGAGGGCCCCGAAACAAGCGCGCCGCCACTTTCAAACCTTGGGGGTTGGCGCCTGCGGGACCAAAGACACGTTCTCCAAGTGCCTCCAGCGGCATCAACCTGGCCTGCATTTCACCGACTTTTCGAGCCATCACATCAATGCTTTCCCGCAGAAAACGATTCTGTTGATCAGACTCGTCTTTGGTGAACAGCTTGACGGGCACCCCTACCAACGGCCAACCCTCCCTGGCCCCCCTCAGGAACACCCAGTGATACAGACCCGCAGCAATAACCATCAGAATCAACGAGAGCGAAAGTCCCGCGACGGTCAGCTTGGCTCCGGTGAGGTGTGTCGCGCGACTTTTTGCAAGCCATGCGTCCGTGATAATCAAGTGCCATAGAGGTACCTCTTGTTGCTTTTGAATCCACCAACCCAATGAACAGAAGACACCATGCCGTTTCGCTGATGCAGGCAGCAGAGGCATCACCCACCTTGGCCCGGCTTGCAGAACTCACGCGGTGCTCTACAGCGCGATTGCACGCAGTGGAATCATTGATACCCCCGTCACTTCGTCCCGCGATCAAGGCAGGTCCTGTGGACGGTGACACCTGGTGCCTTCTGGTCAGCAATACGGCAGCAGCCGCAAAACTCAGGCAATTGGTTCCGGGCCTCGAAGCTTCGTTGAAAAACAAGGGATGGGACACTTGCTCCATTCGTGTGAAGGTTCAGACCCTGCACACAGGACAACGGTGATTGGGTCGCCCTTGAACTCAATGATGCGATTATCACCAATGAAAAAAGCCTCCAGGTGGACAACCTTGGAGGCCTTTGAACAAGTGAGTGGTGCCGATTATCGGATTCGAACTGATGACCTACCGCTTACAAGGCGGTTGCTCTACCAACTGAGCTAAATCGGCACAATGCGTATTCTAGCGGCCGAAAAAGGCCGTATTCCAAGAAAAAATCTTACTTGACACGTTTGAGCGCTGGACGAGGCCCCGCTGGGGGCTTTGGCGGCTCGACATCCGTATTCGGCTTGATTTCCACTGGATCAGAAGACACCAGTTGCATCACTTTAGAGGCGACATGCGGAGAAATTTCTGCAGCGGCATCCGGAACCACTGCATCACCCTCAGCACTTTCTGAAGCGGAGACAGGAAAGGCCATGCCCTGTCCGTTCTCCCGCGCGTAGATTGCGATCACCCTGGACACAGGGACCATGATCTCACGCGGAGTACCGGCAAAGCGGGCCTTGAACTCGATGAATTCATTTCCGAGCTTGAGGGAACTGGTCGCGTCAAAACTGATATTGAGTACGATCTCCCCATCTTTTACGTACTCACGCGGGACCCGTACCGTCTCATCGACCAGCACCGCAACGTAGGGCGTAAGCCCATTGTCCGTGCACCACTCGTAAAGCGCCCGAATCAGATACGGACGGGTGGATGTGGAATCGAGAGCATTCATCATCATTTTGGCTACAGCAACATTACTTGCGCATCACCTTTTCAGAGGGCGTCAATGCTTCAATGTAGGCTGGACGCGAGAAGATACGCTCCGCGTATTTCAGCAATGGCGCTGCGTTCTTGCTGAGATCAATGCCATAGTAATCAAGACGCCACAGCAGAGGTGCGATCGCTACATCGAGCATGGAGAACCCTTCTCCCAGCATGTATTTGTTCTTGAGGAATACCGGCGCCAATTGTGTCAACCGGTCACGGATGTGCGCACGCGCCTTTTCAAGCGCCTTGTCGTTGCCCTTGGTTGCACGATTTTCCAGAGCGGAAACATGCACGAAAAGTTCTTTTTCGAAATTAAGCAAAAACAGGCGCACGCGGGCGCGATCCACAGGGTCACCCGGCATCAGCTGCGGGTGAGGAAAGCGCTCGTCAATGTACTCGTTGATGATGTTCGACTCGTACAGGATCAGATCACGTTCCACGAGGATCGGCACCTGCCCATAAGGATTCATCACATTGATGTCTTCGGGTTTGTTGTACAGATCCACATCACGGATCTCAAAGTCCATTCCCTTTTCAAACAGCACAAACCGGCAGCGGTGGGAAAACGGGCAGGTCGTTCCTGAATAAAGCACCATCATGGCGGAGGCTCCTAAAAATCAAAAAGAGTGGAATGCCGCCAATGCATCGCTTGGCACATCCCACTCCAAATCCCCGGACCAAGCGTCCGGGGCTTGTTGTACTTACTTGATGTCTTTCCAGAACGCGGCGTTGAGTCGCCACGCAATCACGGTAAACATGCCAAGGAAAAGGAGAACCCATACACCAACACGCACGCGCGTGTTCTGTGCAGGTTCGCCCATCCATTGAAGGTAATTCACCAGATCACCCATGGACTGGTCAAACTGGTTCGGAGACATCGTCCCTGGGCTCACCTGTTCCCAGCCCTTCAGCACCTTGACTGCATGGCCGTGAGACTCCTTCTCTTCAAAAACAGGCTTGCGATCTCCCTGCAATTCCCACATGACGTGGGGCATTGCAATATTGGGAAATGCCATGTTGTTCCAACCTGTCAACTTCGTCTCGTCACGGTAGAAAGTCCGCAGATAGGTGTAAAGATAGTCAGCGCCCGTGCCGCCTGCGCCTGCACGTGAACGTGCGATCACCGTCAGGTCAGGCGGATTGGCTCCAAACCATTCCTTGGCCTGCTTGGGATCAATTGCAGCCTTCATGGTTTCACCCACTTTTTCAGTGGTGAACAGCATGTTGTCCTTGATCTGCTGCTCAGTCAGACCAATGTCTTTCAAGCGGTTGAAGCGCATGAACGCGGCGGAGTGGCAATTCAGACAGTAATTGACAAAGAGCTTCGCACCATTTTGCAGTGAAGCCATGTCGTTGGTCTTGCCCGGCGCCTTGTCCCAAGCCATACCGCCGCCAGCAGCATACGCCCCCGCAGCCAGACCCAACGCCATCACCAGTCCAAGAGCCAGTTGTTTGATTTTTTTCATGGTTGACAGTCTCCAGCTTAATGCGCGGTAAAGGTCACGCGGTCCGGCACCGGTTTGGGCTCACCCAGCGTGCTCCACCAAGGCATCAACAGGAAGAATCCGAAATAAAACAGCGTTCCGGCCTGGGACACACGGCCGCCAATATCTGACGGAGGCAACATGCCCAGATAACCCAAGACCAGAAAGTCCAGAACAAAAATGGCGTACATGTACTTGTGCCAGTCGGGACGGTAGCGGATGGACTTGACCGGACTGTGATCCAGCCAAGGCAGGAAGAACAGGATGACGACGCCGCCGCCCATGGCAACCACGCCCCAGAACTTCGCATCGATCGAAAGCATCATCGCAACCACTGCGAGCGCCGCAACCACAATGGCGCCCTTAAATACATTGGCAAGCTTGCCTTTCAGCACGCCCAGCACCGCGCCAGCCACGACACAGGCGATCAATGCATACATCATTTCGCTGGTGACAGCGCGCAGCATCGAGTAGAACGGCGTGAAATACCAGACCGGCGCAATATGCAACGGCGTCTGGAACGGATCTGCAGGAATGAAATTGTTGTATTCCAGGAAATAGCCGCCCATCTCAGGTGCGAAAAAGATGATGGCAGTAAAGACCATCAGGAACACGCTGACAGCGAAGATGTCATGGACCGAATAGTAGGGATGGAACGGAATTCCATCCAGCGGATGACCTTGCGCATCCTTGGGCGCGTTGGGCCCCTTGATTTCCACGCCGTCAGGATTATTTGAACCCACCTCATGCAGCGCAATGATGTGCGCCACAACCAAACCCAGCAACACCAGCGGCACGGCGATGACGTGGAAGCTGAAAAAACGGTTCAGGGTCGCATCGCCCACCACGAAGTCACCACGAATCAACAACGCCAAATCAGGACCGATGAAGGGAATAGCGGAGAACAGGTTCACGATCACCTGGGCGCCCCAATAGGACATCTGACCCCAAGGCAACAGGTAACCCATGAAAGCTTCCGCCATCAGCGCCAGGAAAATGGCGCAACCAAAAATCCAGACCAATTCGCGCGGCTTGCGGTAGCTTCCGTACATCAATCCACGGAACATGTGCAGGTAGACGACAACAAAAAAGGCAGAGGCCCCAGTAGAGTGCATGTAACGGATCAGCCACCCCCAAGGCACATCGCGCATGATGTACTCGACCGACCCAAATGCCAATGCAGCATCCGGCTTGTAGTGCATCACCAGGAAAATGCCGGTGACAATTTGAATCACAAGCACGAGCAGCGAGAGCGAGCCGAAGATGTACCAGAAGTTGAAGTTCTTCGGTGCATAGTACTCACTCATGTGCTCTTTGTAGAGCTTGGAGGCAGGGAACCGGTTATCCACCCAGTTCAGGAGCTTCTCACCGGCGCCGGCGTTGGGGGAAATTTCCTTGAATTCAGCCATGGTCGTTTTCCTCAAGCCTTCTTGTCTTCGCCGATCAGCAGCTTGCTGTCAGAGAGATACATGTGCGGGGGCACTTCAAGATTGTCCGGTGCGGGCTTGTTCTTGTAAACGCGCCCGGCAAGATCAAAAGTTGAACCATGACACGGGCAGAAGAAACCGCCCTCCCAATCGTCCGGCAAAGACGGCTGCGCACCGGTCTGGAACTTGTCTGAAGGCGAACACCCCAAGTGCGTGCAGATTCCCACGGCAACCATGAATTCAGGCTTGATGGAGCGGGTCGCATTGCGTGCATATTCAGGCGCCTGCTCAGCGGGTTTGCGCTCCGACTTCGGATCAGCCAATTGCGGATCCAGCTTGGGCAAGGCAGCAAGCTGCTCCGGCGTACGGCGCATGATCCACACGGGCTTGCCGCGCCATTCGACGGTCATTTTTTCGCCGGGCTTGAGTGCAGAAATATCTGCCTCCACGGCCGCGCCAGCGGCTTTGGCTTTTTCGGAGGGCTGGAAAGTGCTGACGAAGGGGACGGCTACCGCCACTCCGCCCACTGCACCGGCGCATCCGGACGCGATCAGCCATGTCCGTTTGCTGCTGTCGACTGGGGTGTCACTCATGGGAATCCTCAAGAATGCTGTCTGTATCAGGGTCAACCGGAGATTGTAGCTGACCGCCTGCCCGTGATTCAAGGCGAACGGACCGTGCAGATATAGGCTGCTTGACACACCCGCGGGGTGGTGAATACTGGCGTCTTTCTTGCAAAAATGGAGTCTTCAAAATGGGAATGCTGTCTGAATTCAAGGAATTCGCGGTCAAGGGCAAT
>ERZ1034363.646-NODE-646-length-22887-cov-4.381149_pt1 | contig 22887 bp, 22 predicted proteins | sample MGYA00520616_ERZ1034363 | MGnify/ENA primary metagenome ERZ1034363 (study PRJEB33736, sample SAMEA104284506) | Azolla filiculoides | biome: Urban; feature: Water surface; material: Ditch water | place: Netherlands | collected 2015-10-28 | depth 0-0.1 m ... | reverse complement strand
TGGCGCGCCCGGCGGGATTCGAACCCACTACCCTCGGCTTCGGAAACCGATACTCTATCCAAATGAGCTACGGGCGCGTATGAGTGATAAAAAGCCGGTGGATTATAGCAAATGGGCTTTGCCTTGTCCGATTGCTAAGACAATATCCTTTTAAGACTGAGGTCTTATCAGTATAATTAGCCCTACATTATTTTTACTATTTGTTTTTCTTTTTTAGAGAATGGATTGTCATGAGTGACCACAAATTCGATTTCCCAAAAACTACAGTTCGCCAAGTGGTGCTTGCTGTTTTAGGCGGCTTGTTTGCACCTTTATTGGTGATTGTTATGATTGTTAGATTGTTGATTGGTATTGAAGCTTCACATATTCCTGATACTGATCCTAAAGCTGCTGCAGCTAAAGTTGAAGAGCGTATCGCTCCAGTTGCAAAAGTTGACTTGGCGACTGTTGAAACAGGTCCTCATGTTAATAAAAGCGGTGAAGAAGTTGTGAAAGCTGTTTGTTCAGCATGTCACGCAGTGGGTGCATTGGGCTCACCAAAAATTGGTGATAAAGCTTCATGGGCACCACGTATTTCTCAAGGTTATGAAACTTTAGTAAAACATGCGATTGCTGGTATTCGTTCTATGCCTGCACGTGGCGGTAACGCAGATTTAACAGATGGTGAAGTGGCTAATGCAGTTGCTTACATGGCCAACCAATCGGGTGCGAATTTTAAAGCGCCTTAATTTCTTGTTAAATCAATTAATATCCATGGAAATGGCGACTATCAGCGAACAAAGCTGGGTCGCCATTTTTTTTAGCTAATGGCTACCTACGCAATTGGTGACCTGCAAGGTTGCTTCTTTTCTTTTCAAGCCTTACTCAAAAAAATTCAATTTAATCCCGCGCATGATCGGCTATGGTTAGTGGGGGATTTGATTAATCGTGGTGCTGGTTCATTAGATGTGATGCGTTGGATGTTGGAGCATCAATCTTCTGTGGTGACTGTTTTAGGTAACCATGACCTTCATACTTTGGTGGTCGCTGAAGGATTCGTTTCAGCACATCGCAGTGACACTATTCAGGCTCTCTTGGATGCGCCAGATGCGCCAGAATTACTTGGCTGGTTGCGACAGCAACCCTTGGTACATTTTGAGCATGGTTATTTGATGGTGCACGCTGGTTTGTTGCCAGCGTGGACTGTTGATCAGGCTTTGGCATTAGGGGCCGAAGTGCAATTGGCTTTGCAGGCACCTAATTATCGTGAATTTTTACAGCATATGTATGGCAACGACCCTAAGCGTTGGGATGATGGTTTGACTGGCTGGGACCGTTTGCGGGTGATTACGAATGCGATGACGCGTTTGCGTATTTGTTCTGCGGATGGAGAAATGGAGTTTAAGTTTAAAGGTGAACTTCAAAATATCCCTGATGGATATCAGCCGTGGTTCGAGTTGAGCCATAGAGCTTCAGTTAATACGCCGATTGTCTTCGGGCATTGGTCAGCACTAGGTTTGCAACATAAGAATAATGTTTATTCTCTAGATACAGGCTGCTTATGGGGCGGACACTTAAGTGCGATGCGATTGGAAGATAGGCAAATTTTTCAGGTGCCATGTCATCCTGATGACGCGCCACTAAAGCTTGATTTTACTGATTAAAGATTAAATTTAAGATGCGCTGCAATGGCGCTTTTAATATGCTGTGTTAATTCTCTGCGTTCGTACCCATCCGGCTTAATGCTTGGTAAAAAATGCAGTTTAACTTCTGATTGATGTAAAGAAATAATCTGCCACATTGAGTCTATGAATGTTGTTTCTCCAGCAAAAGCCATGCGAGTATTTGCACTGCCATCTTGATTTGGATAATGAATTGCTAGCGGCCAAACTTCGGCGTTAGCGTTGATAGATGCTTGCATGAGGCTGGATTTAAAAGGCAGTAACTCAGTGCCATCGCTAGTCGTGCCTTCTGGGAAATAACATAAACAATCTCCCTTACTAAGACTTTCTGTTGCTTCAATCGCAACTCGCTTTGCATCTTTCTTTTGTGCACGTTCAATAAACATCGTATTAGCTTGTCTGGCTAGCCAACCCAATATAGGCCAGTGGGCAACTTCAGATTTCGCAATGAATCTAACTGGATGAACGCTATTGAGCGCATATATATCCAGCCAAGAAATATGGTTGCCAACAAACATGGCATTGCTTAGTTTTTGACCAGGAGGGGAACCCTCGACGGTCAGCTTGACGTTGAGGATGTTGAGTAGTTTTTCTGACCAGCGCTTGATGATTAAATGGCGCTGATGTTGATTGAGGCGTTTTAATATGAGGGCGCTCACTGATAGCCCGTACAGAATATGCATCACAATACGTGAGATGCGATAGGTGCGGACTATCGGGTGTGAGGCCTTCGACATTAATCTTATTTAGTGGCTAACGCGGGTATTGCCGTTACTTTCAATTAAGCGTACACGTTCACCAGGGGTGAATTTGTCAGTTGCTTCTTGAACAATCGCGATCAATGTTCCGTTATCAAGTTTCACGGTGATTTCAATGCCATCTTCTCGGGTAACGCCTTCTTCGATTGCCGCGCCTGCGACAGCGCCTGCAACAGCACCAATGACAGTAGCAATTGCGGTAACTTTATCATTCCCACCTACGGTACTTCCTGCAATACCACCAACTGCAGCACCTGCAATTGTGCCTACTGGTGATTTAGTACCTTCTAGTTTTACTTGTCGAATGCCTTCGACGACACCCATGCGAACAGTTTGAACCTTGCGTGCGTCTTCTCTTGAATAAACGTCACCTGAGTTAGAGGTGGCACATGCACCAAGTGTCGCTGCCATTGCAGTGACTAAAATTAATTTTGTGAATCTCATGATAAATTCCTTTTGGGTTAAATATCTAATGATTGATTGGCCATTGTTTCATCAACCAAAGCTTGGCTATAAATTTGTTCAATCTCAGCTTTGCTTGGCGTGTGATTTTGGCCGCCTCTGCTACCTATTTTAATTGAGCCCATAACTGAAGCTAATCTTCCACAAGTTGGCCAATCCCAACCGCGTGAAATGCCGTAAAGTAAGCCAGCGCGGTAAGCATCGCCACATCCAGTTGGGTCTACTAACTCAAAAGCTTTAACGCACGGAATTTCATGGCGTTGACCGTCTGCATAAATATGTGAGCCATCACCACCTAAAGTAACAATCAGTGCTTTAACTTTAGTTGCGAGTACTTCCAAAGTTAAGCCGGTTTTTTCTTGTAGCATTTGCGCTTCATAATCATTGACTGCCATGTACTCAGCCATTTCAATGAACTGTAGCAATTCCTCGCCATTAAACATTGGTAGGCCTTGGCCTGGGTCAAATAAGAAAGGAATGCCTGCGTCAAAACATTCTTGTGCATGCTTGAACATGCCGTCGCGTCCGTCTGGGGCAATGATGGCAAGTGTCGCGTCTTTAGCATCATTAACGCTGTTCTGATAAGACTCATTCATTGCACCTGGGTGAAACGCAGTGATTTGGTTATCATCCATGTCGGTTGTGATGAAGGCTTGAGCGGTAAAGCTGCCTTGAATTTTCTTGATATGAGTGGTGCTGATTTTGTTATGGGCTAGCCAAGTATCGTAAGGGCCAAAGTCATCGCCGACGGTTGCCATAATGACAGGCTTGTCTTCCAATAAATTTAGGTTGTAAGCAATATTGCCAGCTGTTCCACCAAACTCTTTGCGCATTTCTGGCACTAAAAACGCCACATTAAGCATGTGTGTTTTCTCAGGAAGAATGTGATGTTTAAATTTATCGGGAAACACCATGATGGTGTCGAAGGCCATGGAGCCACAGATCAGGATTTGCATGAATAAAACTTCGTTATTTTAAAAGTTGTATTATCAGCTTAGGTATCTCCATGAGCAAGCAATAGATGGGAAATCTGCTGTTCTATGAAAGTTTTTTTGGCGCTGCGTCTATGAGAACTTTAGCGGCTTTTTTTGCATACTTGATGGCTCCGGAGCCGCGTTTCATTTGTTCAGCTTGAATTGCACCTTCAATGAGCATTGATAGCTGAAGTGCAAGCGCTTCCACTTCGATTACGCCAGCTTGTGAAGCGAGCTCTGCAATGTAATTCCTGAACTCTTTAGCATGCTCAGCTGAAAGTTTATGGATGATATTTTCTTCGTTTGGAAATTCTGCCGATGCCTTCATAAAAGCCATGCCGCGGAAATCTGGTGACGTCACCCACTCTTCAACAAAATCAAAAAGCTTTTGTAATTTCTCAGCTGGTTTTTTGCTGGATTGATTTAATTTGGTATTGAGCCAAGATTGAAATTCTTGATGTCCTTGCTGTAATACCTCCAAAATTAATAATTCTTTGGATTTGAAATATTTATACAAGGTCATTTTTGTGGTGCCAGCAACAGCAACGATGGTGTCGACACCAGTCGAATTGATGCCACGCGTCTGAAATAGATCGGTCGCTACAGTTAGAATTTTTTCACGTAATGCTGACATAAATGCCACTTTAACATTAAAAAAGCGGTGAATCTATATGGACTGCTCTGTCATTTATTTTTTTAAAAAATAATGCTACTTGGAAAATAAGTGAATTAAATTAATGAGAAGCTTTAATAAGCCTACCATTTTTATGGTATTAATTTATACCAAGTTGTATAAGCTAATTCGTGGAGTTTTTCATGAGCATTGGAGTGTAATTACAGCGAATCTTTTGTAAGTACTTTTTAGCAATCATCTGATCATGTGCATTCGTCGGTACCTCTCCACCTACAACGTTTTCTAGATAGACTTTTTTGTCGGCATCTGGAATCTGTAATGCTTCAATATATTGGCAGTCCCCACCTCGCATTGTTTCGTAGGATGCGTAAAGGTCGGCTGTTACTTTTGGATTGACTGGGGCTTCTTCTTGCATCGCTCTAGCTTCGCTTGAATTCGCTTGTATATTTTCAATTACATTCATTGTGGTTTTATTCTCAAACGCAATGAGCCCCGCAATCGCTGTAATACCAACAAATATGCCCAGTGCGATGTAAGCAGCAGGACGTTTGTATTTCTCACTTGTTGATTGAACGGTCATCAGTGCTTGAGCTGCTTGCTTAGCATGATGGAGTGCCATGCTGTTCGGGTTATATATTTCATCACGTAATCCACTTAGGATTAAAAATACGATTTGCTGGGCTAGCAATTCTGGCGTTTCCATATTGGCTGTTTTTGCTTCATTCGAAATGTATTCAAGAAGCCTATCTGGAAGCGAACTTTCAAATTGGTTATGTGTAAGGTTTTGTAAGATTGATGGCGCTGACATCCAGTCAGACAAAATGTCAAAAGCATTCAAAATGCGATCTTCTGGCGTATTGCCAGATTTCTTCAGCATATTGATGAGCCATTCTGAGTTGAGGATGTTCATGGCAGGCACTAATTAGAATGGTTTAAGTTCAACCAAAATGATAATTCCGATGAGAGCAAATACCGGAGCTTCATTAAACCAGCGGTAAAACACGTGGCTGTGTTTATTGCGATCATGCTTAAAGTCTAAGAGTAGTTTTCCGCAGTAGATGTGATAAATCACCAAGGCCCCGACCAAGGTGACTTTTGCGTGCAGCCATCCTCCGCTAAAGCCATAGCCCAGCCAAAGCCACATGCCTAATGCAATCGTAATAATGCCACCGGGCGTCATGATGCCGTAGAACAGTTTGCGCTCCATGACTTTGAATCGCTCCTGGCTGATTTTGTCATCTGACATCGCGTGATAAACAAATAGTCTTGGCAAGTAAAACAGTGCGGCGAACCAAGTCACCATAAAAATAATATGCCACGCTTTGATCATTTCCATTATTTATTCTCTTTTATTGATTAGCATCTAGTATTTGATGCAATGCTGCGAAATTTAAGGTTCCAATTGATTTGCCGATAATGTGGCCTTTTTTATCGATGATAAAGGCTGTCGGTGTTAAACGAACATCATTAAATTGTTCTGCGATAGTGCCCGATGCATCGTGAATGACGGGAAAGGGTAAAGCATTTAATTTTGAGTAGTTGATCACTTGGCTGAGTGTGTCGTGTGGCATTGCAACCGCAACTAACTCAAAATTTTTATCTCGATATGTTTTGTAAGTTTCAATGAGTGCAGGCATTTCTTCAATACAGCCTGGGCAATCGGTTGCCCAAAAATTCACTAATACCATTTTTCCTTGCAAAGATTGCATTGAGAATTGTTTGGCATCAATCGTGTTGAACATCACATTTGGGGCTTGTGGTTTTTGCTTGAGATTAAGCGCTAAGCTAATCACTAAGCCAATAATCACGATAGGTAATAAGATTTTAATCGGAGAGTTGAAAAACGATTTCATATTTTTGCTTTGCAGAAAATCATATTAATGTGACTGATAATTGGTCATTGTGCGGTTTTTTACTCAGAATGTCATTAGCGCTTATGCTGATATATACCCACAATCAAGCACCCGTTTAATTGCAGCTTGTCTGCATGATATAATTGCATCTTTAATTTGACGTGAATACTCATGGCTAGCCGCTTACGCGAAATCCCATATAACTACACCTCATTCTCGGACCGTGAAATCGTTATTCGATTTTTAGGGGAAGATATTTGGAATGTATTGAACGAACTTCGCGGAGAGCGTAAAACAGGCCGTTCCGCCCGTATGTTATTCGAAGTTTTGGGCGATTTATGGGTGGTCACGCGCAATCCATATCTACAAGATGACTTGCTTGCTAATAAGAAGCGCAGGCAAGAGCTGATTACAGCACTTAATCATCGTATCCATGCAATTCAAGAGCGCTCGCAAGAAAATCCTTTGGTGTTAAAGTTGATTGCTGCAGCGCGTCAGGCAGTAGATGCTTTTGAAGAAGAGTTTAAACAGACGGAAATTTTACGTAAGAAAGCCATGGCTAAGCTTGGCAAGATTACGCGTAAAGATAATATTCAATTTGATGGTTTGGCACGTGTTTCTCATGTGACGGATGCAACCGACTGGCGTGTTGAATATCCGTTTGTAGTGATTAACCCAGACACGGAAATTGAAATTGCTGCACTTGTAAAAGCTTGTATTGAATTAGGCTTAACAATTATTCCTCGTGGAGGTGGTACAGGCTATACAGGTGGCGCTATTCCGCTCACTAAACTTTCAGCCGTTATTAATACAGAAAAACTAGACACGATTAGTCGTGTTGAAATGCGTACTTTGCCAGGCGTTGCCCGCCAGGTGCCAACCTTACATTGTGGCGCTGGTGTAGTTACCCGTCGCGCGATGGAGGCGGCAAGTGAAGCTGGTCTTGAGTTTGCTTGTGATCCAACTTCTGCTGATGCTTGTTGTATCGGCGGTAATGTAGCGATGAATGCAGGCGGCAAAAAAGCGGTGCTTTGGGGTACGGCTTTAGATATCTTAGCGTCATGGCGCATGGTGACGCCAGATGCAAACTGGTTGGAAGTTGAACGTTTAGATCACAATCTTGGAAAAATCCATGATATCGATGTCGCTAAATTCCGTATTAGCCGTTTTGATATTGATGGCAAAACGCTAATTGGTGAGCCTGAAGTTTTAGAAATACCAGGCCCTAGTTTCCGTAAGGTTGGCCTTGGTAAAGATGTGACCGATAAATTCTTATCAGGCTTGCCAGGTATTCAAAAAGAAGGCTGTGATGGCCTGATTACTTCAGCGACTTTCATCTTGCATCGTATGCCTAAGCATGTGCGTACTGTTTGCTTGGAATTCTTTGGCCATGTGGCACTCGCTGTACCCGCCATTGTCGAGATTAAAGATTATTTAGATGGTACGGAATCTACATTGCTTGCAGGTTTAGAGCATATGGATGAACGTTACATTAAAGCCGTTGGTTATGCGACTAAGGCAAATCGTAGCGAACGTCCAAAAATGGTGTTGATTGCTGACATTGCAAGTGATGATGAAAATGCAGTGGGCGAAGCTGCATCTCATATTGTGCGTCTTGCGAATGCCCGTGGCGGTGAAGGTTTTATTGCGGTTTCTGCTGAAGCGCGTAAAAAATTCTGGTTAGATCGTGCTCGTACAGCTGCGATTGCTAAACACACGAACGCTTTCAAGATCAATGAAGATGTCGTTATTCCGTTGCCACGTTTGGGTGATTACTCAGATGGCATTGAGCGTATCAATATCGAGCTTTCAATTAACAATAAATTGAAATTAGTCGATGCCTTAGAGTCTTTCTTGGGTGGTGATTTGCCACTCAATGAAGATGATGACACGCAAGTTGATCAAGAGATGTTGGTCGGCAAAAAAGCACAAGCATTGAAGCTTGTGCATGACGTAAAAGCGCATTGGCTGAAAGTGTTGGTAAGTTTAGATTTGCCAGTCTCAAGCTTGGGTCAAGAATACGCTAACCTTGCGGTAGAGAATGTGTTCCGAGCAGTACAAGAGCATCAAGTGCGTATTTCTTGGAAGCGTGATCTTAAGAAGCCATTGCAATCTATTTTTGCAGGCCGTGAGTATCAAAAAATTATTGAGCGTTGCGATGAGATTCATCAGCAAGTACTTAAAGGTCGCGTGTTCGTTGCTTTGCATATGCATGCAGGTGACGGCAATGTGCATACCAATATTCCAGTTAATTCAGACGACTATGAAATGATGCAAGCAGCGCATGGTGCAGTTGAACGCATCATGAAGCTTGCTGGTGATTTAGATGGCGTGATTTCTGGTGAGCATGGTATTGGCATTACTAAAATGGAATTCTTGGATGAGAAAACCATCACTACGTTTGCCGCATATAAGCAAAAAGTAGATCCTGAAGGTCGCTTTAACAAAGGTAAATTGATGGCAGGCTCAGGCTTAGATAGTGCCTATACGCCTAGCTTTGGTTTGCTTGAACAAGAGTCCATTATCATGGAGCAATCTGCGATTGGTGATATTGCAGATTCAATTAGCGATTGCTTGCGTTGTGGTAAATGTAAGCCTGTGTGTACGACGCATGTGCCGCGCGCTAACTTGCTTTATAGCCCACGTAATAAGATTCTTGGCACGTCCTTATTGATTGAAGCTTTCTTATACGAAGAACAGACGCGTCGCGGTATTTCACTTAAGCATTTTGATGAATTCAACGATGTTGCTGATCACTGTACGGTTTGTCATAAGTGCTATAACCCATGTCCGGTTGATATCGACTTTGGTGATGTTTCAATTGCGATGCGTAATTTCTTACGTGAGCAAGGTAAGAAGCACTTTAATCCGGGCACGTCGCTTGCGATGACTTTCTTGAATATTAAAGATCCTGCAACGATTAAATTAATGCGGACTTTAATGGTTGGTGTTGGGTATAAAGCTCAGCGTCTAGGTCATGCGGTGTTTAAGAAGTTAGGTTTATTAACTGGATTTAAAAAACGCCCACCATCTACGCTTGGCAAGCCTGAAATTAAAGCGCAAGTAGTTCATTTCTTAAATCGCCCAATGCCAAAAGCGATGCCGACTAAGACATCTCGTGCCTTATTAGGTATTGAAGATGACAAGATGGTGCCAGTGATTCGTAATCCTAGCAAAGCAGGTGAAGATGGTGACGCGGTATTCTATTTCCCTGGCTGTGGATCTGAGCGTTTGTTCTCAACAGTTGGTTTGGCGACACAAGCAATGTTGTATGAAGTAGGTGCAACAACGGTATTGCCGCCTGGATATTTGTGCTGTGGTTATCCACAAACTGCGAGTGGAAATCATGACAAGGGTCAGCAAATTACTGCTGAGAACCGTGTTCAATTCCATCGTATTGCGAACACTTTAAACTATCTTGATATTAAGACAGTCATCGTATCTTGCGGTACCTGTATGGATCAGTTGCAAAAGTATGAGTTTGAGAAGATTTTCCCTGGCTGTCGATTACTTGATATCCACGAATATTTAATGGAAAAAGGCATGAAGCTTGAAGGTGTTACTGGTACACGTTATATGTATCATGACCCTTGCCATAGCCCAATGAAGACCTATGCACCACTGAAAGTCACTAACGCGCTGATGGGCCAGGATGTTGCCTTGAATGAGCGTTGTTGTGGTGAGTCTGGTACTTTTGCGGTGAGTCGTCCTGACATTGCGACACAAGTCAAAATGCGTAAGCAAGAAGAGCTGGAAAAAGGCATGGCTAAGCTTGGTTTAACCCCGGGCGCGCCAGAAGAAGAAGTTAAAATTCTGACGTCATGTCCAAGTTGCTTGCAAGGCTTATCTCGTTACGGTGAAGATACTGGGATTAAGTCTGATTACATCGTGGTTGAGATGGCTAAGCATTTATTGGGTGATGACTGGATGCAACAGTATGTTGAAAAAGCGAATAACGGCGGGATAGAAAAAGTCCTGTTGTAATCAGCTTGATGTGATCAGTAAGTGTAATAAATAAAAAAAGCGCGTTATCTGTAAAGATGCCGCGCTTTTTTATTGATGATGAGATATCGTTTATTTAAATAAAGTAATTTGTTTGTTAACGATTCTAGATTTTGGGAATACAGCTTTAAACGTACTACCTTTACCAAATTCACTGGTAATCTCTAAGCGGCCTTGATGGCGACTGAGAATGTGCTTAACGATTGATAAGCCTAATCCTGTGCCGCCAGTTTCACGGCTGCGGCTGCGATCAACACGATAGAATCTTTCCGTCAGGCGATCTAAATGTTGTTGTTCAATGCCTAATCCAGTATCTGTCACGCTAAATACCGCTTCGTGATTAAGCAGTTGCCAGTTCATAGAGATGCTTCCGCCTTCTGGTGTATAGCGAATCGCATTGCTCACTAAATTACCAAAAGCACTGTGTAATTCTTGGCTGGATCCGATGAGTGCTAATGTTGGATCTGCTTCTAAGGTGATGACATGACGTCCATTACTCAGGCTCTTTGATTCGATCAGTATGGCATTGAGTAGCGCTGCTACATCAAGCTCTGCTTCATCAGGTGAAGTGGCGCCATTTTCTAATTGAGATAGTGTCAGTAAATCCTCGATCAACAGTCGCATGCGGCTGGTTTGATCTTGCATCATGCCGAAATAATTACGAATGTTTTCTGGAATTGCACCATCCATATCACTGAGGGTTTCTAAAAACCCGCCAACTACTGTTAAAGGTGTGCGGAGTTCATGAGATACGTTAGCAATAAAATCACGGCGCATATGCTCAAGTTTTTCGACTTGGCTGACATCGCGGCAGATAAGTAATTTTTGATTGCTACCAAATGCCACTAGTTGAATTTCTAATGTGGTGTCTGGGCTTATCCAAGATTTTAGTTTGATAGGGTCAATATCAACGTGATGTTTTAAATATTGAATAAACTCGGTGTTACGAACTAGATAAACAATCGGCTGATCTAAATCCTGTTTGAGAGACAAACCTAATTGTCGTTCTGCAGGTTTGTTACACCATTCAATTTTGTTATCGTCATCTAAGAGAACAATGCCATCAGGCAGGGCGCTGGCAGCATGACGGAAACGATCGAGGGCTGAGCTTAATTGACTTTGGCTGCGAATATGACGACGTTGCTCGTGGTAGATGGCAGCGAATAAATCCTCCCAAATGCCACCACCGAGAGGCATAGTTGCAAGATCACGTTTTCGATACCATTTGATGAGCTGATTAAGCCAATGCAAATGGCCAAAGAGATATAAGGTGATACCTACAGAAAAGCTAATGAGAGCAGTTTCCGCATCTGATGCTGCCCAGACAATTAGGCAAACAAAAGTAAGGCTAACAATGAGCCAAAAAGCTCTCCAACGAATATCTTGCAAGATGAGTGACTCTTAATATTTGACCCTACTATTATGAGCTATTGTGCCGAGAAGCGGTAGCCAGCACCGCGTACAGTTTGAATTAAATTTTCATGGCCAGAAGCCTCTAGTGCTAAACGTAGGCGGCGAATGTGGACGTCAACAGTTCTATCCTCAACAAACACTTTGTCTCCCCAAACTCGGTCGAGCAGTTGGCTCCGAGAGTGAACGCGTTCTGCGTTTGACATAAAGTAATGCAATAGTTTGAATTCAGTTGGACCTAAATCAATCGTTTTGTTATTCGCAGTGACTCGATGAGTTGTTGGGTCTAGTCTTAGGCCACCTGCTTCGATTGGATCTTCTGTCATTTGCGGTGCTCTGCGACGCAATACTGCTTTAATCCTTGCGTTGAGTTCTCTTGGGCTAAATGGTTTAGTAACATAGTCATCAGCACCGACTTCTAAACCACGAATCTTATCGGCTTCTTCACCGCGTGCAGTCAGCATGATAATCGGGATGCTTTTGCTGATTTCGTCAGCTTTTAATTTGCGAGCGAACTCTATTCCACTCATCCCTGGCAACATCCAGTCTAATAGAATTAAATCTGGAATAGTATCTTGCATAATGAGTTGTGCCTGTTCAACAGTTAAAGCGCGAATAGGTTGATGCCCTGCTTGAATAATATTAAGCGCTAATAACTCTTGAATTGCTGGTTCATCTTCTACAATTAATATATTTGCAGCCATTGTTTTTCTCTTTTCAGTTCTAATGTTTTATCACAACTTTACTTACTATATGAAGAAAATATGACAGTTTGATGACATTGCTTGCAATTACTTAAAACATTGCCTTCGAAGCAAGCTGGGCTTAGTGGTATTATTACGCATTGATAAAAACTGTGGTAAGCCTTAAATAAAGGAGTGCGTTTTGAATAAAATCGCAATAGATTTGAATGGTAAAGGCTTGAAAATCGGGATTGTTTTGTCTCGCTTTAATAGTGATGTTGGTCAAGGTTTATTAACAGCATGTGAAGCTAAGCTTTTGGCATTAGGTGTTGCAGCAGAAGATATTACATTGGCAACTGTTCCTGGTGCTTTAGAAACACCAGTCGTTTTACAGGCCATGGCTAATAGTGAAAAGTTTGATGCATTAATTGCGCTTGGCGCAATTATCCGTGGTGAGACTTATCACTTCGAAGTTGTATCAAATGAATCTGCACGTGGCGTTTCTGAAGTGCAATTGCAATATGGTGTGCCGGTCGCAAATGCGATTTTGACAACTGAAAATGATGAGCAGGCTTTAGCGCGTATTGATGTTAAAGGTGCAGAAGCGGCGGAAGTCGCAATTGAAATGGTTAACTTACTGAAGCAAATATGAGTGATGACAAAAAACAATCTGCTGTAAAAAGCAGTAAACCAGCTGGCAATCGTAGAAAGTCTCGTGAGCTTGCGCTTAAAGGTTTGTATCAATATTTATTAAGCCCTAAAGAGCTACGTTTAATCGTGCGCGAGATGGCGGATGAGGCCGAGTTTGCTCGTGCTGATGAAACTTACTTTAGAAGTTTGTTGGAAGGGGTTTACGGTCAAATTCCAGAGTTGGATAGCCGCATTACTAAATTCTTAGATCGTCCGATTGCTGAGCTTAGTCCAATTGAGCATGCGGTGTTATTGATTTCAGCCTATGAATTGATTTTTGATGTCAGCATTCCATATCGCGTTGCGATAAATGAAGGTGTTGAATTAGCAAAATCTTACGGCGGCACTGATGGTCATAAATATGTGAATGGTGTGTTGGATAAATTAGCTGCTGAAGCTAGACCGAATGAAGTGACGCGCTAATTTGATTCGCTAAATAAGTTCGTAAAAAAAGCAGCTGAATAAGCTGCTTTTTTTACGATTGAATATTGACTGCGATTGACTGAAAGCCATCTTTATCTAAACGTAAGCAACTGCCTTGATCATACCAATCGCCAAGTACAATCCGTTGGCATTCATGATCATTAATGTTTAGATTGTGAACCTTGGGTCTATGTGTATGGCCGTGGATAAATAAGGGAGGGTAATCGTTAGTAATGATTAACTTCTCCAGTGCTGTTTGATTGATATCCATAATCATCAGCGGTTTTCCAGATTTCTCATCTTCACTACGCATACGTAAAGCCTCAATCTGAGCTTTGCGGCTTGCTAATGACTGCTCTAGAAATTGGTTCTGCCACTCAGGGTTTCTCACTTGCTCACGAAACGCCTGGTAGGCTACATCATCGGTGCATAAATCATCACCATGACTCAGCAATACTCTCTTGTCATAAAGTTCAAGCATGGTTGGATCCGCTAACAGCGTAATGCCTGCATTTGTTGAAAATTTCGTACTAATTAAAAAATCACGGTTGCCATGAATAAAGAAAGTTTTGGTGCCTTGATCTGATAATGCCTTGAGTGCTTGGATGACTGACTGATGATGTGGATTATCGATATCATCGTCGCCCGCCCAATATTCAAACAAGTCGCCTAGGATGAAAAGGTTCTCGGCATTTTTTGCTTCGCTTTGTAGAAAACGAATGAAAGCAGAAGTCACTGCTGGTCTTGCATCACATAAATGCAAATCGGAAATGAACAAACTATAGCTTTGATGGTTTGTATGCATTTCCGATTGGTCTTTGTACGCTAGTTGAGTTAAACGCTTATTGGTTTAAGCAACTTCAGCACGTTCAATAATGACGTTTTCAACTGGCACATCTTGATGGCCGTTGCGGCTGCCAGTTTTTACTTTAGCAATTTTATCGATCACTTCAGTGCCTTCAACGACTTTACCGAACACGCAGTAACCCCAGCCTTGCGCAGTCGGTGCGCTAAAGTTTAAGAAGTCATTGTCATTCACATTGATGAAGAACTGGCTGCTTGCTGAATCTGGGTTCGGTGTGCGTGCCATTGCAATAGTGTACTTATCGTTTTTTAATCCATTATTAGCTTCGTTCTTGATCTCTGGATTTGTTTTCTTTTGGCTCATGGCAGTAGTAAAGCCGCCACCTTGAATCATGAAGCCATCAATCACACGATGGAAAATAACGTCATTGTAAAAACCGCTTTCTACATAAGCTAGAAAGTTGGCTGTTGTAATTGGTGCTTTTTCTGCGTCTAGTTCAATACCAATGACGCCAAAATTAGTGTGTAGTTTTACCATGTTAAGTCCTTTAAATTGTGTTGATATAAGTTGTAAGTATTTTAAAGTGTTGCCTAAGCGCTACCTTCGTAAATGATTTTCCAGCTTTGATTTTCTAAAATCCAATATTGGCGTTTACGCATTTTATTGTTTAATGCATTGCTGCGGAATGATTGATCAAATGTGACCACCACCATTTTTTGTCCACTATTAGGATAGTTAAATGCACTGATATTGGTCAGTTTAATATCCACATTTGGTTTGCTAGCCTGGATTTTACGTTTGTAATCTGCCCATTGCTTTAAATTCATGCTATCGCTAAAGAATGCGTTTGCATAGTGCGCGAGGTATTGGTCTGTTGCTTGTGCTTCCCAGTCGCTGCGCCATTTTTCAATGCTGTTGATTAAGCTTTCTTTTTCTTTTGAGATGTTATCTTCTTTTGACCATTCTGCATTTTTAGCCACAATCACAGGAATGTTGCCTTGCTGCAAAATTGGGCTCAGTGTTTTTAAATCTTGGTTACTTAGCACAATACATCCATCGCTTGATTGTGGTGGTCGGCTGTACGTATCACTTGGCGTACCATGTAGCCAAATGCCGTTACCAGTTTTACCTTGATGCTGATCCCATTCATTTGGATAACTTAAGGGGTAAGCTGCATCGCCATACATATCGGCTAGTTTTTGTTTTAGTTGTGTTTGCGTGAAATAAACGCCCAAAGGTGTGCGTTTGTCACCTTGTGATTTTTTCTCGCTACCGTTTTTGCCTATGGTGATATAAAAATCAGTGACATATTTAGGCGCATTATTTTCGTTACGATAAACAAATAAGCGAGATTGCTCTGCATCAACAATAAACACGTAAGGCTGGCTATCATCTAGTTGCCAAACCGCTGATGGAATTTGATTGCTTAAGTCTTTTGCGAAGTGACGCTCTAAACGTTTGCGAGCTTCTTCACGATAACCGCTCACATCTTCTGAATTTGGTGATGGGCTACCGAAGCCTTGAAAGCGTTGGGCACGAGCCATTAGCAAATCACCTTTAACAAGATGTGCTAATTTAAAATTAGGTGCAATACTGATTAGCTTGTCCAAAGACTGAATGGCTTGGTCGAACTGGCCTGCAGTGACTGCGGTTAAGCTGGCTGCAAGTAGATCTTCAATTTGATTTGACACGATGTGACCGCTGATTTTTGCGGCAATATGGTCGCCACGGTTAAAAGCCGTCGCGTTCCATGGCATCACAGTCACCAATGCTAATAAAGTGACAAGGTAAATCTTATTTTTAAGCATATGTGAAAGGTCGTTAAAATTTAGCGACCAGTGCGCTCCTGCTCAATCAACCAGCGCTGGCCTGATTTAACAAGGTCTAATGTTTTAGGCGTTTTAGCAACTAAGCTGCCTGCACGATAGTCTTGTTTAAATTTAGCTTTTGCGTGTGTGCTGTCAATTATTTCAACAGATAAGTTGTTAATAGAAACACTGATTTTTTGTGGTTTGTTAATGCGGCTTTTACGCATTTCTTCCCAAGCGTCACGGCTTAAGCCATCTGGTGTTTTAAAGCTGTGCGCGTAGCTGCTTAAGTAGCCATCAATATCTTTGCTTGCCCATGCCTTTGCCCATTGATTAACTGAATCAGCAACACGTTTGTTTTCAGTCGCTGGTTCGCTGGTGTCGGCAGCTTTATTAGTAGCCGTAGGTTCAGGCTTGCTGACATTGTTTGTTGGCGGCGGATTTACTGCAGGTGTTGTTGTTGGTTTTGCGCTAGCCATTTGCAATGGTTTATTTGTCGCGCTAAATAAATCCTTTATTAGCGCTAGTTTGTTTTGAGCACTTGCATTCGTGTTATCTAGTTGTAAGGCTTTGCCGTAGGCTTCTGTTGCCATTTTTGCGTAAATATCACCTAGGTTTTCATGCGCTGTTGCATAACTTGGGTGAGTTTTAATCGCGCTTTCTAGAGCTTTTTTAGCTTTATCAAATTGGCCTTGGTCAGCATAGAGTACTGCTAAGTTGTTATATGGCTCTGGTAAAGCTGGAAATTTTTCAGTGATTTCAGTAAATGCTCTAATTGCGTCATCTTTTCGATTTTGCTCAGCAAGCATAACAGCACGCATGAATAGTGCTTGGACATCATTAGGATGTGCCTTGATATGGTTGTTAATGCGCTCCATAGCGGCACTGTGTTGGCCTTGGCTAGATTGCGCAGCAATCTCTTTTAAGTCTTCAGCATGCAGTAGTGAGATTGATGCAAGGCTGATGAGTAGTGCAAAGCTAATCGATAAAGCGCGTGTGATAGGCATTGTGATATACTTTTTTGCGTTTGAGTTGGGGCTTACGATTCTATCAAAAAGCCTACTTAAGCTCTACAAAAATTCTTAATGTTTAAATTTAACAATGCTTAAAATTTACAATTCCATCGCTAGAGAAAAACAAACCTTTGTGCCAATTGTGGCAGGAAAGGTCAGCATGTACGTCTGTGGCATGACGGTTTATGACTTTTGTCATTTGGGTCATGCACGCGTGATGGTTGTGTTTGACATGGTGAATCGTTGGTTGCGTAGCTCGGGTTTCGATGTGAATTATGTTCGAAATATCACGGATATTGATGACAAGATTATTAAACGTGCAAATGAAAACGGTGAGTCGATTACTGAGTTAACCCAGCGTTTTATTGATGCAATGAATGAAGATTCTGACGCTTTAGGGATTTTACGTCCAGATATTGAGCCTCGTGCCACCGCCCATATTCAAGGCATGATTGACATGATTAGCGCCTTAATAGAAAAAGGCCATGCATACCATGCTGATAATGGCGATGTATTTTATTCAGTTAATAGTTTTAAAACTTACGGCAAGCTTTCTGGTAAGTCTTTAGAAGATTTGCGTGCTGGTGAACGTGTTGAGGTAGATACCTTTAAACGCGATCCTATGGATTTTGTTTTATGGAAGTCAGTAAAGCCTAATGAGCCAAGTTGGGATTCTCCTTGGGGTAAAGGTCGTCCAGGCTGGCATATTGAATGCTCTGTGATGAGTGAATGCCATTTAGGCAATCATTTTGATATTCATGGCGGCGGCCAAGATTTGCAATTCCCGCATCATGAAAATGAAATTGCACAATCAGAAGCTGCGCATGATTGTACTTTTGTGAATTATTGGATGCACAATGGTTTCGTGCGTGTTGATGATGAAAAAATGTCTAAATCTTTAGGCAACTTTTTCACGATTCGTGATGTCTTGAAAAAGTATGATGCAGAAGTTGTTAGGTTTTTCATATTGCGTGCGCATTATCGTAGCCCACTTAATTATTCAGATAAACATTTGGATGATGCTAAACAAGCATTGACTCGTTTATATACGTCTTTGCGTGGAATTAGCAGTGATGCTAAGCATGATGAGCAAGATGTAAGTGCTATAAATTTTAAAGCTGCAATGAATGATGATTTCAATACGCCTGAAGCAGTGGCAGTATTGTTTGATTTAGCAAATGAATTAAATAAAACGCGTGACGTGAAAGTGGCTGCTCAATTAAAAGGTTTGGCTAACGTTTTGGGTTTGTTAAATCGGGATCCTGAATGTTTCTTGCAGGCTGGTAATGCAGATAGTGATGATGTCTCAAAGATTGAACAACTCATCTTGGCGCGTGCAGAAGCAAAACAAGCTAAAAACTTCGCTGAAGCGGATCGTATCCGCCAAGAGCTTTTAGCTGACGGTGTTATACTGGAAGACAGTCCTCAAGGTACAACTTGGCGTAGAGCTTAAATTAATGTCGAATATTTTTTATCAGAGAGTCATTGCCATCATGCTTGCATTGAGCTTGTGTCTCTGTTTTTTGACAAAACACCATGATCAAAATGATTTTTTTGAACTTAATTTAGTAGCAGTGACGGACGTCGTTGATGTTGATCAGCCATTGGCGGATAATTTTGATGTGAATGATGAATTTTTGTTGCCACCCGCGTATTTAATTTTTTACGTACCATTTTTTGTCATTACTTTTATCCTTACTGCATTCTATTTGTCTCCGAGTCAACGCAGGTTGATTCGTCCTCCCTCGATTTAAATTTATAATTATTGAGCGCTTGGCGCGGCAATTGCTTCTATTTGCTTAGCATCTCGCGCTCAATTATTCAGTGAGCTCAAGATTAGCTTGTTTTATTGAGTTTAAATTCACCTCGGGAAATGAAAAGAATCAAAATGAAGTCACAATTTAAATATCAAACGCACAAAGTTGGTGCGCGCTTTGGCGAAGCTTCACTCCGTTTGATTTGTACGATGTTGTTATTTGGTGCATTAATGATTTGTTATGTGCATCAAGTGCAAGCGGCTAATCAATATACCTTGTCCCAAGTAATGGATTTAGCATTGCAGCAGAACCCCAGTTTGCGCATTGCTAAGGCGCAAGAGGATGCAGCTGCGGCTGCGGTGATTTCTGCTAAGTCTTATATTAATCCTGAACTGGAAGTCGGCGCAGGACCAAGTCGCTATCGTTCTGGCAACAACGATACGAAAAATAATTGGGGTGTCGCTTTATCTCAGCCGCTAGAGTTTTCAGATGTTAGAACTGCACGTAGAGAAATTGCTGAGTCCAATGTCAAAGTTGCAGGCGCAAGTGCTGAGTTAACTAAATTGGAACTGAGAGCCTTGGTTAAAAATTCTTTTTATGCTGTTTTGCAACGCCAAGCAATTTTAAAAATTGTTGAGGACGACAGGCAATTGCTTAGGCAAATTAAAGAACGCGTAAAGTTGCGCGTTGATGTTGGTGAATCACCTAAATATGAATTGATTAAGGCAGATACAGAGTCCTTAGCTGCTGAACGTGATTACCAAACAGCGTTTGTTCGAGTCGTTGAGGCAAAAGCGATTTTGCATGGCTTGGTTGGAACGGCTATGCCATCAGAGTTTGATTTACTAGGTGAGTTACCTTTGGCGAATAGCTTGCCGACCATTCAGTCTTTACGTGACCTAGTTTCCCAAAGCCCACAGTTGCAACAAGTGCGCGCAGCTTCTGAAACAGCTGAGGCTAGGTTGAAATTGGAAGAGCGCTTACGTAATCCAGGATTAACTTTAAAAGCAGGTGTTGATCAAGATCCTGATCTGACGAGTTTTAGATTGGGCTTGGCTATTCCTCTGCCTTTGTGGAATCAACGGCAAGGTCAAATTGCTGAAGCCTCAGCCAATGTTCGCCAAGTGCAAGCTATTTTGAGTGACAGGGAATTAGCTTTGAATCGTGATCTTGAAGCAGCTTATCAGCGTTATTTGATTGCGCAAGCTCAAGTAGCTGCATTCGAGAATGGCTTATTAACTCAAGCTGAATCTGTTCTTAAAGTGGCAGAAGCTGCTTATAAATTTGGTGAGCGTGGCATTTTGGAGTATCTCGACGCTCAGAGAACTCACCGAGCAGTTAAAAAAGATTATCTCTCAGCTCGCTACTATTACATTAGTGCGATGCTTGAAATTGAGCGCTTATTAGGTGCTGAAGTTGTGCCTGGCGAATCATCATAAGGAAATGAATAACATGAATAAAATTCTTAAATTTTCTACTTTGCTAATCGCTTTAAGCTTAATCGCTTGCAAGCCCAGCAGCCCAGCACCAGAAACAAAAGCCGAAGCAGTAGATCCTAATTTGGTTGAGCTTTCACCTGCATTACAAAAGCAGGTGAAATTAATCACAGTTGGTGATGCTGAGATTCGTGAAATTTTACGAATTCCTGGCAGCATTCAAGTGGATGAACAACGCATGGCAAAAATTGGCTCTCCAGTGACGGGTCGAATTACCGATATTGATGCAGTATTAGGTCAGCAAGTAAAACGTGGAGAAGTCTTGGCGACTGTTAATAGTACGGAATTGGCTCAGAACCAACTTTCCTACATTAAGGCTTTGCAACAAATTACGCTGCAAAGTAAAGCCGTTGAGCGCGCCAAAGTTTTATTGGAGGCGGATGTGATTAGTGCTGCTGAATTACAACGCCGTGAGGCTGAGTTGAGTAGTGCAAAAGCAGATCTCATCGCGGCTCGCAATCAGCTTATTGTGTTGGGAATGTCTGATGCCAGCATTTCTAAACTTTCTAGATCTATTCAGATGGACTCATTCAGCTCCGTGACAGCAAGGCTCGCAGGTACTGTGATTAGCCGTAAGATTAATGTGGGGCAAGTGGTTCAGCCAGCCGATGAGTTATTTGTTGTTGCAGATTTATCACATGTTATGGCGGTCGCTGAAGTTCCTGAACGTCAAGTGGATTTGATTGAAAAAGGGCAAGAGGTTGATATTGATATTCCTTCTTTGAATGATAAGCCAATCAAAGGAAAATTGATTTATGTCGCCGATGTCGTGAATCAACAAACACGGACTGTGACAGTGCGTAGTGAAATTAAAAATCTTAGTCACGCGATTAAGCCGGAAATGCTTGTTTCAATGTTGGTGCAATCAAAACCTGTATCGCGTCTATCTGTGCCTGTGCAATCAGTGGTTCGTGAAAATGATAAGGATCATGTATTTGTAAAAGTTGCGCCCAATAAATATCGCTTACGTGAGGTGGTATTAGGGTCTGAATATCAAGGCATGGTAGCGGTGGTGAATGGCGTGGATTCTGGTGAAGTTGTGGTGGGCGAAGGCGCATTCCATGTCAATAATGAACGCAAGCGTAAAGAGTTGGAGTAAGCCATGATTGAATCCTTAATACGTGGAGCGCTTAAGCAGCGTTTGATTGTTATCGTTATTGCTTTAGCTTTAATGGTGGCTGGTATTTTTGCCGTGAAGAAGTTATCTGTTGATGCATTTCCTGATGTGACGAATGTGCAGGTGCTTATTGCAACACAGGCAACAGGAAAGTCCCCTGAAGAAGTAGAACGATTCATTACAGTACCTCTAGAAATCGGCATGACCGGCTTGCCTGGGTTGACTGAAATGCGGTCGCTCAATAAAAACGGCTTGTCTTTAATCACGCTAGTATTCACTGAAAGCACGGATGTTTATTTTGCTCGGCAGTTAGTGATGGAGCGTTTGATGGAAGTTGCCGACAAAATGCCGCAGGGTGTGACACCTATTCTTGGGCCTGTTTCGACTGGCTTAGGTGAGGTTTATCAATTTACGCTCGATAAAAAAACAGACGGAAAAAAAGCGTTATCTGTTGAAGAATTAACAGAGCGTCGCTCAGTGCAAGATTGGGTGGTGCGTCCTTTGTTACGTGGCATTCCTGGGGTTGCTGAAATCAATTCCCAAGGCGGTTATGTTAAGCAGTATCAAGCACTGGTTAATCCGGACCGTATGAATTATTACGGCCTTAAGTTAAATGATATTTATGCGGCATTAGCTAGAAATAATGCGAATAGTGGTGGTGGTGTTTTACCGCATTATGCAGAACAATATTTGATTCGCGGTGTAGGTTTAATTCAGAACCTAGATGATATTCGTAGCATCGTTTTGAAAGAGCAAAACGGCGTACCAGTTTATATGCGTGATGTTGCCGAAGTTAAATTGGGCAGTGAAGTGCGTGTTGGTGCCTTGATTAAAAACGGTGAAACAGAATCAGTCGGTGGCATTGTGATGATGATGCGTGGCGGTAATGCGAAAGAGGTTGTGAGTCGCATTAAGGAGCGTGTTGCTGAAGTTAATGCTAAAGGTATTTTACCTGGTGGTTTGCAAATTACTCCCTTCTACGATCGTAGTGAATTAGTCGATGCAGCCTTGCATACGGTCACTAAAGTGCTTATCGAAGGCATCATTTTAGTGATTGTGATTTTGTTTTTATTTTTAGGTGATGTGCGCTCTAGTTTGATTGTTGTAGGGACTTTAGTATTGACACCGCTTATCACTTTTATGGCCATGAACCATTACGGGATATCAGCAAATTTAATGTCGCTTGGGGGTTTGGCGATTGCGATAGGCTTGATGGTTGATGGTTCTGTCGTGGTGGTTGAAAACGCTTTTCTCCAGCTCGGGCGCAAGGCAAAAACCGGCGAAAGTCAGTTGCGCATCATCCTGCATGCCGTGGTTGAGGTGGCGACGCCGGTCATCTTC
>ERZ1034363.645-NODE-645-length-22900-cov-6.108750_pt1 | contig 22900 bp, 28 predicted proteins | sample MGYA00520616_ERZ1034363 | MGnify/ENA primary metagenome ERZ1034363 (study PRJEB33736, sample SAMEA104284506) | Azolla filiculoides | biome: Urban; feature: Water surface; material: Ditch water | place: Netherlands | collected 2015-10-28 | depth 0-0.1 m ... | reverse complement strand
ATGGTATTGGCAAATTTTGCCCTGACTTGAACATCCCAATTTTTTATAATATTCCAGATCGATTGTTGTGATGATGTTGCCCGTCATCAACATGAATGTTGTGCTCCACCTAGCATTCCCTGAATGTTCGAGCCGAAGAAGACCAGTACTTCCGCCTGAGGGGACGACAGTCCCGTTGTATGTGGTGGGATTGCTCACTCCCGACCAGCCACTGCAGCCAGAGCTGAGTTCAGAAAAGAACTTAATGTCAACATTGAGGTTATTTTTGATTTCGATGTATTCATCGTCAGAATTTTGCTCAGGGCAGGAGATTGCTGCTTCTCGAACAGCTGAACTACTCGCTGCGGAGTCCGTTGTCGTTGACGTCGGAGCGCAGCCAGTCAAACTCATCGCCACGAGCGTGAGCCCAGCAAAAAGCCCCATAAAACGTGATGTGGAGTTGATGGCCATGGGGTACCTCTTTTGAACTGTTAAATCTGTTGAGTAAAACGTTTGAAATTCTATCAATATCTTTCTGATAAAGAGCCACCTTTATTCGAAAAGAAAAGTAAATTCTTCGAAATTCTTGGAAGTCCCTCTGAATTCGATCATGTGGGGGAAGCGTCGGCGCTGAATTAGTAAAACGTGTTATCATTTTTGCATGATTGGCAAACATTCTTTACGTCTGTGTGGCATTTTCTTAGCGACTGTGTGTGTCGCTTCCCTCACAGCCTGCGCTCCTCCCGCTTCAGCCCCCGTTGATTCGGAGGCAAGTTCACGAAGTGCCGTTGGGAAAGAGGGCGGTGGGGAATGTTTTGAAAAGACATCGTTTCAAAGGCGATTGACTATCACCAATAACCTCAACGTCCCTGTTCGGATGGAAACGCCCCTGCAGCAATTAGATTGCGCATCTTGGTCTGGCGTAGATACTCCTGCCCGATACAACGGAAAGATTATTCAATCTGGAGAATCTGTTTCCCTGCGTTACGAAATTGCCTGGACCGCCGGAAAGTGGACGCAAACCTTTAAGTTGCTTGATGGCACAACCATTGCAGATCTCAAACTCAAAATTTCTAAAGAATTCTTAGATGATGACTGGATATTCAAGATGTGGGATGGCGCTTCGTATGCGTGGGACTCTACTGTTTCCCTCAATCAGGATGGCGGATATGCCTACCTCAATGACGGCAGCCTGCAAACCCTCACCCTGAGGTGTAAAACACAGGTGGCAGGTTGTAAGTAACTGTTGACCCGGCAGTCATTACGTCTGTTAAGGAGCAATCATCAGTGAAATCACAAACACTCAGTAACATGATGAATGGAAGTAAAGCGTTTTTCTTTACTTCCTGAACTAATCACTAAGGAAACGACATGTCTGCTCAGGCAAGTAGTAAAAGTTATGTTGCCACGCTCGTACTGGCAATCTTTTTGGGTGTCCTCGGCATCCACCGTTTTTATGTCGGCAAGGTAGGAACTGGCATCCTGATGCTGCTGACCGCTGGTGGCTTCGGTATCTGGGTCGTCATTGACATCATCATGATTGCCGTGGGTAGCTTCACGGATAAGGGCGGAAACTTCGTCAAGCCTGGTAACTAGCTCACCGTTGTGAGGGGCCCTCTTGTGAAGTTTCAAGGGGGCCTTTTCCTTGCCCCGCACGTCAACCACTAATACCTGCACTGCATAACGAAAGCATTGTCATGAAAACCTCCACTACCCGCCGTCTTTCCCTGGCCATCGGCCTCATTGCAGCAGCTGGGTTGCTCACGGGCTGCGCTCAAGCACCTGCAGCACAGCCCACCTCCTGGGGGTATGGAGCTGACAATGGCCCAGAGGTATGGGGTTCCCTCAACAAGGATTATGCGTTGTGTGTGGATGGAACAGCACAATCACCCATCGACATTGTGAATACCGTTGATTTAGATCTGGTCAACATAGAACTGAACTACACCCTCTCTCAGATGCATGAGTTTGATAATGGCCACACCATCGAGGCTGAGGTCGAAGAGTCGTCGAAAAACATCATCACCGTGGATGGTGAAGAGTATTCCCTCGTTCAATTGCACTTCCATGCGCCTTCGGAGCATCAAATCGACGGGCAAACTTTCCCGCTCGAAGTTCACTTTGTGCATGAATCAGCAGATGGAAAGCTTGCCGTCATCGGAGTATTTGCCGAGGAGGGCACTGAGAACTCTGCCTGGAAACCATTCACGGATTCGATTCACACCGCTGATAACACCAAGGCAGGCGCACAAGTCTCTCTCAACCCAGCTGAGCTACTTCCGGCTGTTCACACCACCTACCGGTATGACGGCAGCCTGACAACCCCTAACTGCGGGGAAGGTGTGAAGTGGAATGTGATGTCGAACCCCATCACGATGAGTGCAGATCAACTAGCTCAATTCACCTCGGCATATGACGGCAACAACCGTCCCGTTCAGCCTGTAAATGGGCGCGAGATCGAGCTGGACACAACGCCGTAACGCTTCTCTAGGTCTCAGAGGTTGCGTCCGTCATTGCTGGAAGTTGCTGTGTTCGCCCGTCACAGAGCAAACACATGAATCATTCGTAGACGATGACGTTAAACGTCTTGACCTGGTATTGCGAACCGAGCTTTTTCTCAGTCCTGAAATTGCTATAGACAAAATCGACTTTGTAGCCAGCATCCTGAAGATAGGCACTTTGCTTGAGATCCTTGATGGCTGGTGTTTTCACACTATTGAGCCACAGCCACCATCCGGACCGATTGGCATCTATCCGAATTTTTGCAACATTATCTGCTGAAGCTAACTTGATGTCAGCTCCTGAAACCCAGCCAAGTACACATGTTGAGCCCTGTTGTGGAATTTCTCCGACGAGATTGCCGGATATCAATTCCGAAACCATGTAGGTGTAAGAAATGGCACTGCCTGATTTATTTTGAATACACAACTCCCAGTAGAGCCTGTCTTCATCTGAGGCAGATCTTGAGGTAGAGCTGGCAGATGGTTCTGCTGAAATAGGTTCAGTTGAGTTGGCAGTGCATGACGTGAGAAAAATTGATGCTGAGAGAACTCCAGCGACGAGAAAGTATTTTGAAAAAGTTTTTCGACTTTTCATGAGCGCCATTTCTTTCTTTGAATTTCAGAGGTACACGCGGAGAGAGAGTGAAGGAAACAAAAGTAAAACGTTTCAAAGATAATAACGCAATTTCACGGTTCTTACCTTGTCGGGAAAGGAAAGTTAGTAAACAACGACCTTGTATGAATCGACTTGGTGGTCAATGAGTTTTGATTTGTCTTTGGTATAAATAATCTTGTTGCGGAAATAGGTAACATCCATCCGATACCCAGCATCTTCGACGTAGCCATTATCAAACATGTGCCACATAGGAGCTGACCATTCACGATCATTCAAGAGCAGACTCCAGCCGTCACTTGGGAGAAACCGCATTACCATCGTGGCGGAATTTTCAAGCTCTGGTAATTTGATTTCGGCTACTAGGCTGCCGAAAAGGTTGAAACCCTGATGGGTTAAGGAGCGGGCGGTCGTCCCGGTAGCGCACGTTGTGCCGTTCTTGGGAACTTCTCCGGATAGATCACCAGACAATATTTTTATTTCTTCACCGAAATATCTAAAACTCATCGGACCGCCTGATTGATTTTCAATACAAAGTTCCAGGTAAAGAGTGTCGATGGCTGCAGATCTTGAGGTGGAACTGGCAGATGGTGCAGCTGAAATAGGTTCAGTTGAGCTGGCAGTGCATGACGTGAGGAATGTTGTTGCTGTCAGTGCAAGGGCAACTATTGAGGCTGTTGGAAGCAATCGTCTCTTATTCATGAGCTGTGACCTTTCTTTTTTCAGTTCATTAACCAGTGAAGCAAATGTGTGTGAACATCTCTACGGGAATCAGTTGCCAGGTTTCGGAGTGGATCAATCAGCTAATTGAAATCGAGAGTTACTGTTCGTGTTTTATAGCCATTGTGAACTCGGAGCTCTGACTCCTGGTAGATAGTGGCGTCGTCATACCTTCTGTAACCGACAGAGTCCGAGTCGGTCTCCATACCCGCGTACTTACCGTTGAGGTCAGAAGTAGGGAAACCCTTCCAGAGGATTTCTTTGTCGTGGCTACCCCGCCAGAACGTGTAGCTCTTTCCATCAACCGTGAAGGTTACCTTGGCGGATCCCAGGAGGGGCTTGTTCATTGCACAGTCGTAGCCCTGAGAAATGTCTATTGGCGTGGTGACCAGGGGAGTCCCATCAGGGGTGATGAGATCAGGCCCCCAGACCAGCGTTCTGGGGCTTGCAGAACTGACACACATGAGTAAAAGTGCAGATCCTATCGAGGCTGAACGATTGTCAGATGTCTCTTGTGGCTGTGGCTCAGGGGAGGCGGTGCAACCGGAAAGCGAGAGTGAAGCAGCTGTAACGAATGAAAGTAATCCAGCGATTTTTGAAGTTCTAGTGATGTTCATGTTGTCCAGTGCTTCGAGAATGAAAAGAGATACTTGACGAAAGAGTAAAACGTTTCAAAAATACTATCCCAGGAATCCTGAAAAATACCTGAGCAGGCACATAACACTTCGAAAATATCGGCATTTCGGGCCTGAAAGCTGCCATAACGGCAATAGTGCTACATCGCAGAGCTGTTTGCTGAGGATTAGTAAATGGTTATGTTGACGGGAAGCGCTTGGATCGATAATTCATTCGCATTGTTGGGAACCCCGACTTCAACATCAGAACGAACTTCGGCGAGTGTCATGTATTTTGTTTGATCCCGCCAAATTTCTTTGTATGTCGAATTTCCATCGACTTTGAGATAAATCCGGGTTACTAAATCTCTTTGATCCCAAAATACGAATTGGGCATCCGTGGACAAATCATTGACAGTAACCACTACAGATGCTTCGAGGCCAGCTCTCACATTGCGCGTATTCGACAGTTGACAGACTTTTTTGCCACGGGGAAGAGTCCCAGAAGTGGCGGGTGAATAAGCGGAGGTTGGATTAAGTGTTTTCGCAAAGTTGTAGTGAATTTCTCTGCCTTGCGAGTTAGATACGCACAGATAAATTGGAATCATATTTGCGGAAGAAGCTCCTCCCTCATCAGCTTTCCTTGTGGAAGTTGATGAACATCCCGATAATCCGAGGGTTACTGCAGTGAGAATGGCGGTGACTCCGAAGAGCTTCGATGTTCGAGGGAAGAGCATGATGTCCTAAACGTGGTTTTGCAGTACAGGGTTACACGTATCAGCAATTTGTAAAACGTTTAAAAATTATACATTAGGGGCTCTGGGAGCCAATGTGAAGGCGAACACTTATCGAAAGTGAGCCTTCGGGTCTTAGAAGTAATTGACCGAAATCAGCATTACCTGCATGCCGTTGACTTCGGTGGGCGTTTTCTCCACCTGAACGCTTGCTTTATCGAATTGCCCTGTTCCGCCAAAGTACATCGTGTTACTGCCGGTGAGGTTTTTGCCACCAAATGCACCGGTGAATTTGATTTCTGCGGAGTTTTTAATCCCGATCCAGTAAGTCACGCCGTCAACACCCCAGGAGAGATTGTCGGGGCCAAATCCATTGGATGAGATTGCGCAGTTGGGGAGGGAATCTTTATTGAAAGTAATGTTCTTGGAGGCAATCCAGTTGCCCTTTGTGTCAAGTGAATTTGAATCCCACATCAGACTCTTTGAGCTCTCAGAGCTTGTGTTGATACACACCATAGCTCTGAGAAGTTCGCTGGCATCGCGACTCGGAGATGACACCGATGGTGCCGATGTTTGTGTTGTTGCTGCGCACCCGGTGAGAGTCACGACGGAGATGAGTCCCAAGAGGAATACTTTGTGTGCTGGCTTGATGTGTGCGTGCAATGGGAATTCCCTGAGGTATTTAGTTATTCACGAAAGTGCGGTTGCTCCCAGCATACTAAAACGCTTTAGCGGTTATTTGTTCATGACTCTTAATTTCACGATTAACTGAACGCCCGCCCAATTGAAGTAGAACAGTGGGAAATTGTTGGATGTCCCGAACAGGTGAGTCTTTTCAGGAAAATCTAGGCTGAGCCACAGAAATTGGGTTCTCTGCAAACTCAGAAATTAGGTCATATCAGAAACGTTAATCACCATTCGATAAACCGGGATGTTTCCTATCTGAGTGAAATAGGCGGGACCTGATTCTGGAATGTAGTTGATCCAGGTCATTCCACACAACTTATTAAGTGTTTTGCCGTCAACGAGCTTGACCGTTTCCATGTAATAAAAGTTGTTTTTCTTGTGGTTGAAGTTGTCTACACATCGAGGTCCATCCCAGGTGCTGAATAATGTGCGGACCCAATTTTGATAAGCAAGAAAACACTGTGAATCGCCAGGCTTGAGGACGCCACTGGCAGTGTTTCCGTTTCCAACGGGAAGTTCATAACCTGCTTCATCTTGGGAAATATTGTTGACGCAAAGCTCGATGTATTGCTCAGAGGAAGCTGCAAGCTTTGACGTTTCGTCAGGACTGGGAGTGGTTGCAGGGCTAGCTGTTGCACAGCCAGTGAGTAAGAAGAGGAAAGATGCTCCCGCCATGAGCTGGATGCGGAACCGGAAGAAGGACTTTTTCATCATTGAAGTAGCTATTTCTGTGAATGCGTGATTTTGAAGTGAAGCTTTTATCAATTGAAAGTCAACCAGTATGTATCACGTCTCCAGGTGCTATCTGAATTTATGATTTCTCCTTCTCCCACTTTCGGAGCGGTAAAGTCCATTCGGTAACCTTCACTCTGGACATATCCGTTATAGCCAGGAGCGGTCCACCCATATACCCCGTTTAATGTCAATTCAAGACCTGTGCCTTTAAAAAGTACTGTCGCAAAATTCTCAAGATTTGGAAGCTTCACGAGTATTTCAAAATCCAAACCTGTGTTGCATACGGTCTGATGTTTAGCTAGTTCGCCCACTGTTGTTTGGTTGTTAAACGGGGGTTTTGTGTAAGTACCCTTTGCGAAGTTGAACTTCATCGGTCCACCTGTTTCATTGCGGAGGCAGACCTGCCCTATATACGAGGAGCGACTTGGATAAGCCGATCGGGACGCCGTGGGTGTGGGCTCAACGGAAGTCGAGCAAGCGGTGAGCGCGAGTGTCGCACTCACCAGTACCCCAGCGGCAAGAAGCGTGGGCAATGGCTTGAGACTTTTCATAAGAAAGGCCTTCCTCTGTTGGGTACTGGTTTTAGAATTCGCGTGAAAATCTGCTGAGTTCCTGGCCAGCAGGACAGAGAATCTCGTCAGAAGAAGATATCACTAAAACGATTTATGTGATAGATATAAGAGGTGACTATTTCTTTCTTTTCTGGTGCTCATGTGGGACTGCGGACACGTATCGTGGCGTTTGTCGTAGTTTTGGTGTCAGTAATGATGTTGACGGGGTGTTCTCCATCTGAAGAAAACACCCGTTTATCAGCTGTTCAGTCTTGTCCCAAGATTTCTAATGTTGTGGGCTTCAAATATGACTACAAAATCACGTTGGTCAACGCCACCAGCAAAAACCTCAAGCTTTCTGTTCCCCCCATTGATTGTTTTGATTTCAGTGGAACGGCAAATCCTGAACAAGTTAATGGCGCAACCCTGAAAGCAAATTCTTCGCTATCTTTCACCGTTCAAGCACGCCGGGTGTGTGCCTGGATTCATGGGGACATCGCTCCATATTTTCAAGAACGAGATGCCCACTGGGTTACTTCTTTTACTGAGGAAGGCGGATCTGGAATCAATTTCACACAAGATTTCACGATCAGCTGCTCAAATTTTGACTCGGTTTCCATGACTATGTGCAGCACGGGCACCCTGCAGGACAGAGACAGCATTGTCATCGCACTTGCTGGAAACCATGCATTGCGCATGAAGACGTCCTGTCCGTATACCAAGGGAACCGCAACTGCAACACTGACCCAAATCTATTAACAGAAGAATTCTTGAGGAGAAACACCATGAAATCGTTGCGTATTGCGGCATGTGTAACCCTAGTTACGGCAAGTGCCTTCCTCGCAGGTTGTAGTTCCACCCCACCGTCTGAACCAATTTCACGCGAAGCTGCCAAATCGTGTTCTGCGAAAAACATTACAGAAGACGCAATGGTGAAAATTGTGAATGCCACGGCAGACACAATTCAAATTCATATCTCCGAGGTTAATTGTTACGACTGGAGTGGTGCGGAAAACCCTTCTGCTTTCGACAAGTTGATTCTGCCCCCTGGAACGTCCTACTCAGCTCGTCTGGCAGCGAGAGAAACTCCACAATCCAGCGGGAGTATCCGTCCATGGACAATGAAGGTTGGCCTTCAGGTTGATCAGTCTTCGTGGAAGATTGGCACGGCTATGACCCCGCGGCCAACATTTGTAGCGGCTCCGATGCGCTGCAACACCCACAATGGCAGTACAGCGTGCGTAGGAATAACAATGTGTGATGCAGGGAACCATGAATCCGGTTCTGGCACAATTGCCATGCCCAATAAAAATCCTGGAACCTCGACGCCCAACTCATACAAGGTTCTGATTGAGTGTGGCTACGATTCCTCCCGTTTCCTGAGTACTGCTGACCTTGTAATTACTCAGAATTGAGCGCACACACATCATTCCGGGAAGGGAATTCTGAGAAATTCAGATTTCGCAGGATGTGTTGTGATGTGCCGTATAGGAATAACCCCACTCGACGAAGCTAAGACAGGTTGAGTTCCTGAATATCCAAAGTCATAGGGTAAAGCCCATCGCGCTCAGGGCTCAGGGTTACAGTCACGACGCTATCTAGCGTTGCCCCAGGTTGTTTCCACGTCAGTGTCTGAGGCGTATCGAAGTTCAGTTCCACTTTGCCGTAATCGTCGATCTTGAAGTTGAATGCGGTCGGCGAGGATGACAAGCCAAAACCTGCGTAATTTGCTCCACCTATTCGAACCGCAATCCAGGGTGCTTCCGGATTGAAGGGATTAGTTTGAGCGCAGAAGGATTCACTTGGTTGGATGGTGAAATCCTGGTCCGTGATTCTCAAATTTTTGGGGCCGCCCAGGGCGCTGGTGACGAAAACTAAATCAAGTGGTTCTTGTGTGCTGTTGAGTATGCACATTTCAAGATCTTGATAGAAGAGGCTCGCTTCTCGTGACGCTGAGCTCGTAGATTGCTCCTTCGTCGAGGCAGACTCGGCTGAACCTGAATAAGAAGGAGCACATGCTGAGAGCGTCACAGCGCAGACAGCTGCAAACACAGCACTGAACAAGCGTGAAGGCATTTTCTCAATCATGCCGAAATAATAACACGTTTAACTTGAGCATAGCTTGGCATGAATCCATGCAGATCATTCATTAATTTCGTCAGCTTGATCACGTGTCACGTGAGATGAAAACAGAATTCATAGTGAGCAAAACTAACTCACATACCTAGCTGGTTGGTCCCCCCGGCAGGAATCGAACCTGCGACCAAGAGATTAGAAGGCTCTTGCTCTATCCACTGAGCTACGGAGGGTTGAGCGGAGAATCAATCCACTTCATTCATTGTATCTTTTGAAATTCTCGACATCACCCTTACTGAGGAGACCTAGTTGAAGGAGTGTTCTCAGAGAACAGCTAGCGCAGGAGGGTATTTCCCACTTTTCAGGCGTGAAGGAACCTCACGCAAGCTCACGTGTGGTTTGCCAAGCCATCTTGAGAAGCGATGTCAGTACACAGTTACGGTGAATGTGTTGATTCCGTACTTATCGTCATTGATGCTCCACGCATCTTTGTAGCTGCTATAGGTAACGTCCATGCGATAGCCAGCATCTTCGACGTAGGCCGTTTGGTTCAGTTCTAGATCGGCAACTTTGACACCGTTCAAAGAGGCGCTTCTGCTGCTCTGCCAATACTTTCCTGTGGTCTCGAGTCCGGGCAATGTGATGTCTACCCCAAACTCAGAGCCCTTCGCGCAGACTGTTCCATTTCTGGGGATTTCGCCTGCGGTATTTTTCGTCTTGAAAGCACCAGAGGTGTAAAAACCGCCGGAATACTTATAGGTGATTGCACTCCCGGTTTTGTTGAGGACACAAACTTCTTCGAAAAAAACTCTTTCGGTATAGCCGCCTTTGGCAGATTTGGTCTGAGAACTTGAATCTGATGTCGTCGGAGCAGATTCTGCTGTTGGTGCAGAGCACGAGGCCAGTAATGCGGTTGCGGCGATAGCACCTGTAATCAATGCAAACTTTGTGGAGGTGCGATTATTCATTGACGTTCTCATTTTCTTTGACATGTTGATGTTTGGAGCATGGATACAGAGGCGAATCTGCAATTTCGTTGAAGCATGTGAGCGCTCAATACACGGTGGCGTTGAAGGTAATCCTGCCGCCCTCGAGTGCTGGATAGTCCAAACGACCCATCGCTTCGATATCAATCCGATAGCCGTCACTCTGGATGTATTGAGTTTGGTTCACATAGAGGGATTGTGTTTTCACGCCATTGAGCGTGGCATGCGTCCCCAATGGTGGGATAGAAAGTTTTCCGGAAGAACTCAGTCCGGCAATCTGAAGTTGTACGTCGATGCCTTGCGCCATGGCGCAAGACGTGCCGTTTCGGGGGATAGTGCCAGAGACCACGGCCAATGACTTGCCCGTTGAGGTATCACGAAGTGGATTCTGGCTGCTGAACGTATAGCCAAGCCCTCCACCGGATGAATTGGTGACGCATAAAACCAGGTCGTGGCTCTTGCGAATCCCGTAAGAATCAAGTGCCTGTTTTGTTGCGTTTTCGCTTGGTGTTGATTGCTCAGAAGAGGTTGTGCAACCCGTGAGGGCAAGCGAGCACGTGATGAGTGCGGCGGCGATTCTGAGCAAAGGCTTTGTGGTGATTCTGATCATGTGGCGTCCTGGGTTGGGGCGAAGAGGTTCATCATGGAATTAGTAGTAATGAACCGAGACCAACAGGACATTGAAGCCGTTGTAGGTACTGGGTGCAGCCTCTACTTGGATGCTGGCTTTAGCAAGCTGGCGATTGGTTCCATTTCGCAACGTATTGTCGCCAATGAGGTTGTCTTTCTCATCCCCGAATTGGCCTGTGAAACGGATTTCCCAGGAATTTCGCTTATAGATCCAATATGAAACGCCATCGAGTCCCCATGCAACTTTGGAACTATACGACGGAGAAAATGCGCACAGGGGCATGCTCTCTTTTGTAATCATGATGGTTTTTGATGCAAGCGGTTTGTCGTTTGTATCGTTCGAAGCCGAATCCCACATGAAGCTCTGAGGTGTATCTGAACCGGTGCTTACACACACCATGGTTCGCAATTGGCTACTTGCCTCGCGATCTGAGGAATTTTCTGTACTTTCGGATGGCGCTGATACCTCAGTTGCGGGAGAGGTGCAGCCAGTAAGGAAGAGTAAGGCGCCCAACGCAACAGATATGACGGGAATTTTCTTCGTTTGTGCGAAATTCATGAGTGTATTCCTTGCGAAATGAATCAGCGTGGCAGGTATGTATTGCTCATGATAATAATAAAACGATTTATAGATTAGTCATAACGTTTGTGAGTAGCTGATACTTCCCCGTGTCCTGATCCATAACCTTGGCTCTGCGGTATTCCAATGAGTCCTCACCAACTCAAGGCTCAGAGGATTTCTCCTCTGTAGAGTTGCTCTATGGACGACGAAACAATAGAGGCCGTAGGCAAGATCACGCACACCTACCTCTTTGTTCTCCATGACGGTGAAGCAGTTCACCGCAATATCGCGGTCAAAATGGTTGCCGAAGAGCTTGGCCTCATCGATGACTCCACTAAGAAAGAAATCGTTGAGCTCGCCCAAGAAAAGCTGATGCCTTTTCTGGATGTTCTGCTGGAATCAGGCTTTTTGCTCTCTCGCCCACAAAAGGCAGTGATGATTGCGCCTAAAGGCTTGGATGCTTTGATCGACAACGAAGGAACCTTTTCGAAAGAGTTCCTCGAGGCGCAGATGCCACAAGCGTTGGCAGCGACGCTGTAGTTATTTCTTGCGCACGGGAATTGTTCCCGTGGTGATTGCGAGGTCAAGGTCAACGACCTTGCCGCCTCGCGAGGTTTGGGCAAGGATGATGCCTGCGGTCACAATCAACGCACCCAGAATCTGAATAAAGCTGAGCGTTTCACCCAGCCAGAGCCAAGCCACAATGAAGGCAAAGATTACCTCGGAAGAAGCCACAATTCCGGCGGAGGTGGCACTGAGCAAGCTCAAGGATTTGAACGACATATAGAAGGCCACAAAAGAGCCCATTGTGAGAATCCAGAGCAAGGGTGCCCAGAGCGGTACATACACGGCAGCAAGTGACCCAGTTAAAGAAATGGACTTGCTGAACATGGAGAAGTCCATGTCTTGCCAGCCGCTAAAAATAAGCCAGAACAGCGAAGCGAAAAGCATTGACCAGAATGTCATCGCCACAACATTCATCCCTTTAAGGGCCCGTTCACCAATCAAGAAGTAGATCGTGTACGAAGCGGCAGCGATGAGGGCGAAGATCATGCCTAGGCCATCGACACTCGAGTTCCACATCTCTGCCACAACGCCCAAGCCGATGAGGACGAGCACAATGGCAACCCAGAGCCTGGCGCGAACCTGTTCTTTGAAAAAGAAGCGTGCGATAACGGCAACGGCAAGTACTGCCAAGTATTCAAAAAGCAGCGCAATGCCCACTGGAATGCGTTCAATCGCTAAAGCGTAGAACCACTGCAACATGGCAACGCCCAGAATGCCGAGGGCAGCCATGGCTAATAAGCGCTTGAAGCTGATTTTGAAAGCAGATCGCTCGGTGAACAACAGCACGATGCCGGCGACCACCATGGTTGCGGTTGCGCGAAAGAAGGTCATCTGGGCTGCGGTGACGCCCTCGGAGAGGACAAGTTTGACCACGCTTCCGTTCGAACCGAACAAGAGCGCGGACAGGAAGCCGATGATGTAACCCATAACAGTTACCAATCTAACGAACTATGGCCCCCGGAAAACCGGAGGCCATAGTTTCTCAAAAGTTAGAACTTAGCGGAGAGCCACGTTCGGGCTTCATCCACGCTGCTTTGTGGCAGTGAGAAGTGGTCATCATTGGGGTAGGTCGAAGATGAGATGTCTCCGCCAAGTGCCTTGATCTCTTCGATGTACCCGAGCTGCCATGGCAGTGGGCATGGGCCGTTTGGATCCTGTCCATCGATAAGGACGAGGACGGGAGCAATGGGCTTCACGCGGGCAGCAGATGCCTCAATGAAAGCGGGCAACCAGATAGGGAGCTTCTCTTTCTTTACGTCCAAGATCGCGCCCTGGTGCTTCCACGTGCGCACGAGAATGTCGCTCAAGTGGTGAACGGGAGCGGTGTTGAAGTTGTCTTCGAAAATTTGCTTGCCCAGGGGAGTGAACACGTCATCGAGAGAGAGTGTGTCCGGGAAAGCAGCAGTCATTGAGGCAAGCATCATGTACATGTGGCCATCGGGGGGAGTGGGAGTTCCGCCACCGGCAAGTGCTGCCTGAGTTTCTGGAAGCTTCACTGCTACTCCTGGAACGCCGGGAGACATGGCAACTGTTCCGACAAGTTCCAGATCGCCATAGGCGGCAGCGTCGAGTTCAGCTACTGCAGCTGACGTTCCGCCACCCTGGGACCAGCCAATGCAGCCAAACTTGTTACCAATGCCGAGATCCATCTCTCGAGCAGCATGAACAATGTTCACGGCGTCCAGAGCGTTGGTGCGGTTCACGGTGTACTGGTGAACTCCGGGAGTTCCAAGACCCTGGTAGTCGGTTGCAACAACAACCCATCCTTCATCGATGAACTTCTGAAGTCCGGGGATGCCGTAGTCGATCTGTGTGGTTGATCCAGACTGGAAGTACGTCACGAGTTCACGAGCAGGATCGGGTTGAGTAGATGGACAACCTGCGTCACCGATACCGGTAGTGCCGTGAGCCCAGGAGAGAACCTTCCGGTCTTTTCCGGCGACGCTGGGGGTTATAACAAGTCCTGTAGATTCGGTTGCTTTGCCGTGAAGGTCAGCAGATCGATAGCGAATACGGAAAGCCTCTGCACCTGTAATTGAAGTGGAGATTTTCTCGCTACTCATCAGTACTGTGCTCATTGAAATACCTTTGTTTGTGTGACGCTTGATAGGACTAAAGTCTAATGAGCAAGTCACGCCTCCTCCTGTGAGGTGGCTGTGCGATTCCTCAACGAAAGTAACTACTACTTATGTCTCAATCTGCAGCTGCTGTGACCGGAGTTCCTAAGAATGCAGGCCTCGTTTTGGTCGCACTCATCATGGGTGCGTTCGTCTGCAACATCAACCTCTCGGTTGCCAATGTGGCACTGCCCGACATTGGCAAGGCATTTGACGCCTCCCAGACTCAACTCACACTGGTTGCTGTGGGCTGCACCTTGGGCCTGGCCATGTCTGTTCTCTACTTCGGAGCAATTGGTGACCGTTACGGCCGCAAGTTGATGTTGCTCCTGGGAATGCTCATCACTGTTCCCGCTGCATTCCTCTGTGCCTTTGCACCGAGTGTGGAGATTCTGTCTGCTGGCCGACTGCTGACTGGCCTTGCTGCGGGTATGGCCTATCCAACTACATTGGCCCTGGTCACTGCACTCTGGGCTGAAGGCGCAAAGCGTACAAAGGCAATTGCGCTGTGGTCTTCTGTCAGCGGTGGCTCCGCAGTGCTTGGCCCATTCCTTGCTGGTTTGTTCTTGGAGAAGCTGTGGTGGGGTTCGGTCTTCTTGATTGTTGTGCCTGTTGCCGTGGTTGCATTCCTCCTCATTCTCAAAGCAGTCCCTGCACACGTGGAGGAGTCAACAGGCAAGGTTGATCACCTTGGTGGAGTCCTCTCTGTCTTCATGATTGCTTCCTTGGTACTGGGCATTGGTCTTATTTCATCTCCAGATAAGCTCACCGACGCCCTTGCGCTGCTTGGACTTTCTGTTGTCCTGATTGCTTTGTTCTTCTGGCGTCAGCGCACTGCAGCTAACCCGCTTTATGACCTCACCTATGCCAAGCGCAGACTGTTCTGGGTTCCTGCCGTGGCCGGCATGATCGTGCTGGGTTCACTTGCTGGTGCCATGTTTGTGGGTCAGCAGTTCATGCAGAACGTGATGAACTACTCCACACTCGAGTCAGGAACAGCGATTCTTCCTGCGGCATTCGGCATGATTCTGGTTGCTCCGCAGTCGGCCAAGCTCGTGGTCTCTAAGGGTCTGCGCTTTACGCTGCTGCTTGGTTACTGCTTTATCCTTCCCGCGTTCTTGTTGATGTTCTTCACGTGGCGTGAAGGGGTCTCCTATTTCTTCATTGGTTTGGCATATTTGCTCATGGGTATCGGTGTTGGTTTTGCGCTGACCCCAGCCGCTCGCTCGCTGACCAGCTCTGTCCCAGTGTTCAAGGTGGGTATGGCTTCCGGTACATCCGACTTGCAGCGTGACCTCGGTGGTTCAGTGCTTCAGGCTGTGCTGGGTACTGTGCTGACCCTGGGGTATGCCTCAGCATTCGCCAAGCAGGTCACTGCTTCTCCTGACGCATCACTCGTTTCAGCGCAGACGCAGTCTGCCCTCACGCAGTCATACTCCAGCGCTGCAACCTTGGCCGCCCGTTACCCCGACTATCAATCAGCCATCATCTCCGCGGCTCAGGACAGCTTCATCGTGGGTTCTGCCGTGGCATATGCCTCGGGTGCATTGTTCATTTTGGTCGGAGCAGTTCTCGTGTTCTTCGCTTTCCCCAAGCGTCATCGTGCCGATGAACTTTTTGAGGAATACCACAAGGAAGATGCTGCAGTAGCAACAGCTTCTGCGAAGTAAATTCTTATCCTCATGATCTTGAGTCAAGTTCAAAATGTAGTTCAGAACGCTCTGTTCCGTTCTTCTCTGCGCTTTGCCATCACGATCGTGATTGTGGACGTCATTGTCCATTTCGTTTACGGATCAACTCCTGCAGCGCTGCTCGGTTCTTTTGCCGTGGCAATTCATTTGTATTTCCTTGATTTCGATGGAGATGTTCGCGAACGTTTTGCCGGACATGGCATCGCCACCCTGGTTGGTGCCGCAGCGGTAATAATTGGTGTCCTGTGTGCTCAGCCACTGTGGTTGGCCGTTACGGCTGCTTTAGTTGTGTCTTCTCTTTTTGCCTATGCGCGAGTGTTACGTGGATACGTTGCACGCTCTGCTGTCGGTCTGCAGGGAGCGTTCTTCCTGCCGCTGATGATTCCGGCAACCATGGCAGATATGCCCTCGCTTCTCGGCGGGTGGCTCATTGGGAGTGGAGTCTCGATCATTGCCGCTTTGGCGTTGTTGCCCCACTACCGAACAGGTGTTGTTCGCCGAGCCTTAGCTGAGTGGTTGAAAGCAGCTGCACACCTTGCTGGCGCTGCAGCTTCACGCCAACCCCTTCAACCTGCTATCGATGAACTATTGCAATGCCGGAATACCTTAATTAGTCAGGTAACCGGTTCCTATACCCGTCCAGGTGCTGTGGGTCGCTCTCAACGCGCTCTTGCCAGCATGGTGGCCGGCGCCAGGTGGAGTATGCCCGTGGCAAACAAGATCTTGCCCTTGCACGCCTCAGATGGCAGCTCGCTGGCTGCAGAGTCTCAGGCCGCCTACCTCGCTGCCGCAGATCTCGTTCTGGGGGAGAAAGTTGATCAAGAACTTCCTAACGTTCCCCAGCAACGACTTTCGGATTTAGAGTCATTGGCTGATCAACCTGTTGATGTCGTGAAGGCTCACTATCCGGTGCGATTGCTGTCCATCAGCGCCATGGCTCAGCTCTTTAGAGCAGCACAATCACGAGGGAAAGATGCGCCCACACCAGATGTGGGCAGCATGCCAGATGAAAATCCTCTTGCCATTCTTCGCGCCAACTTGCGGTGGAATTCGTTGTGGTTACACAACGCATTGCGCACAGGACTGGGAACTGCTGCCAGCGTTCTGATTGTTCGTGTGGTGGGTCTCGAACATGGTGTGTGGGTGATCTTGGCGGCACTGAGTGTGACACAAGTGACGTTTACGGCAACCTCCGGAACTAAAGCCATGTTGAAGATTGTGGGAGGCGCCATTGCAGGCGTCGTTCTCGCGGGCGTGATTATTGTGTTCCACTTGCCATACGTGGTTTTTCTGATTGCACTTCCCCTTTTTGCTTTCCTAGCGAAGCAGATGCAGAGCAAAGACATGTTCTTTGCACAAATGACCTACACACCCTTTGCTCTCATCAATCTCTCTGTACTTGAATGGCCACCGCACAAGGGCATTGAGTTTCTCCGAGTGGAAGACATTCTTCTGGGTGCCTCTGTTGCCGCCGTGTTTACGTTGCTGATCTTCCCGCTGGGGATCAACCGTTTGGTAGCAGGTCTGCAAACTCAGGCCATCTCTACGTCACGCTCATACCTCCAGTCCGCACTCTCGCGACTGCGAGAAGGAAAAGAACTTTCCATCACAAGCCGGAGCGCTTCCATGAATGCCATCCGCGCCTATGAGGATGCATTGGATGCCGCTTTCATGAGTGCCCGTGTGGACTCAGACGCACTTGAAGAACACGAGAATGCTGCAGCATTGGCGAGGGATTACCTCATTGGTGGTGACACCTGCGTCGAACTTCTCGAAATGGGAACGAAGAACCCCAAGCTTCTTCCTGTGGGACAAGAATTGTCCACGTGGTGGCAAGAGTTTCTCTTACAGAAGAAACCTGTTCCCCTCCAACAGGGGTAATCGGCAGGTGAGGTTGTCTACGCTAGAGGCATGACAACTTTCGTAGTAGCTGGTGGCTGTTTCTGGTGTTTAGATGCGGTCTACCGCTCTCTCAACGGCGTTTCCGATGTGATCTCAGGTTATGCAGGTGGCGCCAAACCCAACCCCACCTACGAAGAGGTATGCACAGGAACTACTGGTCACGCCGAAGTAGTCAAGGTTGTCTTCGATGAGGACGTTATCCCCGCTGAAGTGATCTTGGATGTCTTCTTCACTCTGCATGACCCACGCCAGCTCAACCGCCAAGGCAACGACGTTGGTACGCAGTATCGCTCTGCGATGTTCTTTGACGGTGAAGAGCAAAAAGAGCTCTTCCAAGCATCCATTGATCGTGCGAACGAATACTGGGGTGGGGGACTGGTCACCACCCTCGAACCTTTGGGTGAGTTCTTTGACGCAGAGGAATATCACCAGAATTTCTTTGCCCGTAATCCTGGCCAGGGCTATTGCCTTGCTGTTGCCGTGCCCAAGGTCAACAAGGTTCGCGCTTCATTTGCTAGCTACATCAAGGACTAACTTTTCCTAGTCCTCCACAGGGCAGGTAGTTGAGTTCTTCACCTCAATTAGGGGTTTACTTCTGCTGCCCTGAAGTGATGTGACGCATGCTTCGTTCACGTATTCACGAACGAAAGGACGTCATCATGACGGACAACATCACACTCACGGGCTTGGTTGCGACAACTCCACGCCATTTGACCACCAGTGAAGGCCTTGCCATCACAAGCTTCCGCTTAGCTTCCAGCCAGCGTCGCTTTGATCGAGCCAGCAACCGCTGGGTCGATGGCGACACCAATTGGTACACCGTCTCCAGTTTCCGCACCCTTGCCGAGAACGCTGCGACCTCGGTTTCTAAAGGTGACCGGGTAATTGTCACCGGCAAACTGCGCATTCGTGACTGGGAAAACACCGACCGCTCCGGCACCACCGTCGAGATCGAAGCCGAAGCTCTCGGTCACGATCTCAGTTGGGGCATTTCTTCCTACACGCGAAACTCCTCTTCAACTGAAGTGACTTCGGTTGCAGAAGATGATTGGGGCGGGCTTCCAGACAAAGACGGCGATGATGAGGATTTACCGCTTGCTGCCAAAGGGCGCAAAAAGGTTGCTGCATAGCCTGAGTGCTTCACGTAAAGCACAAACACAGAACGCCCCCTTTAGACTTGGGGGCGTTCTGTCATGTTGAAGGAAGGAGAGTCATGAACACTCGAGTTATCGCCATGGGTGTGGCTCTCGTTGGCTTTCTTGGGCTCACTGGTTGTGCGGCACAGGCGCCAACGCCAGAGGCTTCTTCAACCTCCTCAGAATCTGAAGTGGCAACGCCCAAGCCCACCAAGGATCCTGTTTTCTTGCCCTCGGGAAGTGCAAAAGACAATCTCTACTTCTTTTCTTGGGTCATTGAGAAGTCTTTGGCAGCAGATCCTGCAGCTGATTCCTTTGCAGTTGCGCAGGCTGTGGGAGCTGCAGGCTTTGATCCTGCCACTGTTCAATTCACGTTCTCTCGTACTGCTGCGGGTTTAGCCGCCGACACTTCTGAAGTTGCGGTTCAACTCGGTGGCCAATGCCTCATTGGCCAGTTCGGCCCCGTTGCCCCGAAAGTTATTGCTCGAGTGCTTCCTGTTTTGGCTTCAGGTGGATGTCTCCTTGGAACGGAAGTTCAGAGCTTGGGCTAACGCCTAGAATTGAGCCATGGCTGAGTTCATTTATTCCATGGTTCGTGCCCGCAAGGCAGTGGGCGACAAGCTCATTCTCGATGACGTCACAATGTCGTTCTTCCCTGGCGCCAAGATTGGTGTCGTTGGCCCCAATGGTGCTGGTAAGTCGACCATTTTGAAGATCATGGCTGGTCTTGACACCCCTTCGAACGGCGAAGCAAAGCTGAGTGCTGGCTACACCGTAGGCATTCTCATGCAGGAGCCTGTCTTGGATGAAACCAAGACCGTTCTGCAGAATGTGCAAGATGGTGTCGGCGAAATCATGGGCAAGATCAACCGCTTCAACGAGATTTCTGCCGCCATGGCTGAACCTGATGCCGACTTCGACACTCTTCTTGCTGAGATGGGAACTCTCCAGGAAGACATCGATGCTGCAAACGGTTGGGACCTCGACTCTCAGCTCGCACAGGCCATGGACGCACTTCGTTGCCCACCCGGAGACTGGCCAGTCGACAAGCTCTCTGGTGGAGAGAAGCGCCGTGTTGCGCTGTGCAAGCTCTTGCTGCAGAAGCCAGACCTTCTTCTCCTCGACGAGCCCACTAACCACCTCGATGCTGAGTCTGTGCTCTGGCTCGAGCAGCACCTGTCAAAGTACCCCGGCGCTGTCCTTGCCGTCACACACGACCGGTACTTCCTCGACCACGTTGCTGAGTGGATTGCAGAAGTAGACCGCGGTCACCTCTACCCCTACGAAGGTAACTACTCCACCTATCTCGAGAAGAAGCGTGAGCGTCTTGAGGTTCAGGGCAAGAAAGACGCGAAGCTTGCTCGTCGTCTTTCGGAAGAACTCGACTGGGTTCGCTCCAACGCTAAGGGTCGCCAGGCAAAGTCCAAGGCACGTCTAGCCCGCTATGAAGAGATGGCTGCGGAGGCTGAAAAGACCCGCAAACTCGACTTCGAAGAAATCGTTATTCCTGCGGGCCCACGCTTGGGTTCCATGGTTCTCGAGGTCAAGAACCTCAAGAAGGGCTTCGGCGATCGAACCCTGATTGATGGCCTGTCCTTCTCGCTTCCTCGTAACGGCATTGTTGGCATTATCGGCCCTAACGGTGCTGGTAAGTCGACCCTGTTTAAGACCATTGTGGGTCTCGAAGAGGCAGATGGTGGTGAAGTCAAGATTGGTGAAACAGTCAAGATTTCCTACGTCGACCAGAGCCGTGGCGGCATCGACCCCAACCTGAACCTCTGGGAAGTTGTTTCTGATGGTCTGGACTTTATCCAGGTTGGAAACGTCGAAATCCCCAGCCGTGCGTATGTCTCCACTTTCGGTTTCAAGGGACCAGACCAGCAGAAGAAGGCAGGTGTGCTCTCCGGTGGTGAGCGTAACCGCCTGAACCTGGCGCTGACTCTCAAGCAGGGTGGAAACCTTCTCCTTCTCGATGAGCCCACAAACGACTTGGACGTGGAAACGCTCGGAAGCTTGGAGAACGCTCTTCTTGAGTTCCCGGGTTGTGCTGTGGTCATCACACACGACCGGTGGTTCCTCGACCGCATCGCGACCCACATTCTTGCTTACGAAGGTACAGACGAGAACCCCAGCTACTGGCACTGGTTCGAGGGAAACTTCGAATCCTACGAAGAAAACAAGATCGAGCGCCTTGGTGCTGATGCGGCAAAGCCACACAGCAGCACCTACCGCAAGCTCACTCGCGACTAGGACATGACAATGCGTTTACACATTCCCACCAGTATCCGTTGGTCTGACCTGGATGCCTACGGGCATGTGAACAACGCAGCCATGTTTGGTCTGCTCGAGGAAGCACGTATTCATGCTTTTTGGGCAGGGGACTCCGGTCACGGTGACGATCACTTGGCTACCCGCATTCTCGAAGGTGGGCCTACGGCTGACACCTTCACGCTGATTGCGCACCAAGAAATTGAGTACTTGGCTCCGATTCCTTACATGCGTGAACCACTCGATCTGCAGATGTGGCTGGGTCACGTCGGCGGTGCCAGCTTGGACGTCTGTTACGAGATTTACTCGCCCACACAAACAGCAACAGCAGAAAACCCTCAGCAGCTCTTTGCTAAGGCAACGACCACCATTGTTCTCGTGGATGCGAAGACCACAAGGCCTCGTCGCCTCACAGATATCGAGCGCGAAGCTATTGCGCCTTACACCGGAGACAACATTGTCTTCAAGCGTCGCTCCTAGCTTCTGATTAGTCAGAACTACGCGGTGTAAATCACGCCGTCCCGAACCTCAATAGGGATTTCGGGAAGTGGTGTTGGAGCAGGACCACTGAGAACCTTGCCGTTGGTGGGGTCAAAGAACGACGCGTGGCAATCGCACACGATTTCTTTGTCGCGGCATCCCACTAAACAGCCTTGGTGTGTGCAGACAGCACTAAATGCTTTGAATTCACCTTCAGTCACTTGGGTGACAACCATGGGGACATCGTCAACAGTGAAATTGAGTCCGCCACCGACGGGAACGGCGCTGGCTTTGCCAACCTCAACACCAGTCTGTGTGGCAACTGTTGGTGCTGCCGTTTCTTCTGCTGAACAACCGGCCAAGCCGATAGCAATTCCAGCTGCTCCTACAGCGCCCAGCCCCAGCACCTCACGGCGGGAAAGTTTGGGAGTGAGATTACGTGCAGCCATTACTTGTCCAATCCGGGAACGCGAACCATGCCCTCTTGGGCAACGGAAGCAAGAAGTATTCCCTCACGAGAATAGATACGTCCAAAGGATAAACCTCGTCCGCCCTGGGCGCTAGGAGATTCCTGAACGTAGAGCATCCAGTCATCCACGCGGCCTTGGCGGTGGAACCACATTGCGTGGTCCAAGCTCGCAGTTTTGCGACCGGGTTGAACCCACGGAATACCGTGACGGCGGAAGATAGGTTCCAGGATTGTGTAGTCGCTGGCATAAGCCAGCGCAGCACGATGCAACATGGGGTCATCGGGTAAAGGGGAGAGCGCTTTCATCCAGACAGCCTGGTGGGCAACGTGAGGTCCTTCGACGCTCATATAGATCGGTGACTCCACGTGACGCAGGTCAAAGGGGCGCTGATTAGCCCAATATTGCGCAACAGGGTGATCGATGGGACCCAGAAGTTCACCGGCAGTGGGAAGAGATTCAGGGTCGGGAATATTGGCCGGCATTTCTATCTGGTGATCGAGGCCTGGATCCTCTGTTTGGAAAGACGCAATCATCGAAAAGATCGGCGCACCGTCTTGGTAAGCCTGTGTTCGGCGAGTGGAAAAGGAGCGCCCATCGTGAATCCGGTCCACAGAAAAATCAATCGGCTTTGAAATATCTCCCGCACGCAAAAAGTATCCGTGCAGGGAGTGCACAGGGCGGTCATCATTGAGTGTTTTGGAAGCAGCAATCAGCGACTGCGCAAGAACCTGTCCTCCATACACGCGACCATGTGGCATGAACTGGCTGGGGGCAGAGAAGCGGTCCTCACCGTTGACGGAAGGCTCTTCGGTCAGGTGCAGAGTCTCGAGTAAAGCCTCGATGTTTTCGTGCATGTGTTCTGGCTGCATAAGTCCCTCGTG